>Ga0066637_10000473_pt1 | contig 24085 bp, 23 predicted proteins | sample CryGeyCG2014_020_FD_62737 | JGI IMG/M metagenome (GOLD analysis project Ga0066637, IMG submission 62737) | Groundwater microbial communities from aquifer - Crystal Geyser CG08_land_8/20/14_0.20 | ecosystem: Environmental > Aquatic > Deep subsurface > Groundwater | place: USA: Utah: Grand County...
GCAGCAAAAGTATTTTGGGGAAAAATAAAAGGGAAGAAAAGAAAGAGGGCGATTAAAATTTTAACAAGGCGGTTGACCATCTCCGCTTAAAGTTACTACAAAACAATTAATAACTCAAAGCAGAAAGATTTTCCTATTTAAAATCTGTGACATACGAGTATGACGATCGTCATACCTATTTGTCACAAAATACTATATCCAAAACCGGACCTCCGATATCTGGTGTCCGACTATTGCAAGTGCCAGTATGCGGAGTACAAATTTTCATTATGAGTTACCACTGCGAATTTTCCACCCGCGCTATCAACCCCGTAATATACTTTTCCAGCGTAGATGCTGTGAATCGGCGATCCATGAGAAACCGCAAAATCTATCCCTGAATGGAAACTATACCCCCCAACCCCAGAACTTGCAAAAGAAGTCTGACCGTAATATTGGGTTACCGAATCGCGCCAGCTCCCCGGAAAAGCCATCGGTTTGGCGTACTCCGAACTATCCAAGTAAGGGGTGGGATCAGCGTGGCAATTATACATATTGGAACAAGTGGTTGGATTTACTAAAACCATAAAATGAAGATGAGATCCGCAAGAATCAGGAAGTCCCATATTTACACATTCGTTTGGCTTTGGACTCACGTTTCCGGTATTTCCCTGAAGACCAATAATTTCATCTTTGGTAACCTCTTTCCCATCAACTAGCCCTTGAGATATCTGAGAGAAAAGCGAGCCTAAGGCATTTCGCATCTCTTCCTCTTCCCGTTTCAACCTAGCGAGCACTTCCTGAAATTTCTTCTCGTCGTTTTGGGTTAATGCCAAAAGATCTGCTTTTGATTGTTTCTGCTTAGTAAGATCTGCCTCCCTACCTTCCATTTGAGTCTTTGCTGAAAGAACTTGGGCCCGCAGAGACTCTACTGTTTCTTTCTTTTCCGTAAGAATCGTCCGCTGACCCTTAAAGTTAGATTCGGTTAACTTCATTTGGGCAAAAACTTTTTGATCCCAAACGGAAAGGGCAGAAAGGTATTTTACCCGTCTAACAATATCGGAAAAATTATCTCCACCAAAAATAACATCCAAAAAAGTTATTCTACTTTCCTTATAGCCACGTACCACCTTTTCGGTATAAATATCTCTTTGTTTTATAAGGAGGTCTGAAAGACGGTCTATCCTTGTTCCTAAAACCCCTATGTCCCCTTCAAGATTTTGAATTTGACTATTCTTCTCCTCAATTTCAAGCCTTGCCTCCTCGATTTTCAGTTTAGTCAAGGATATTTGCCCCTCCATATAACTAATTTGATTTTTAAGAGTCACTTCCTGATCTTTCAGTTCATTAATTTTCTTGTTGACCTCTTCCTGCTCTCTTTTATTATCAAGTATTTTTTGCTCATATTCGGAAAAGCTACCCTCGACCGCAAAAGAGTATCCTACCTTTATAAAAGGAACGAGAAAAAGGAGGGGCAGAACTAGAAAAAGGATCTTCTTATACATGGTCAATTTAAAACGAGGTTAACTGGCGTTTGATCGGCGGACAAATTTAATCGCAGAAAGAAAGCTACCAAAAGCCCCCAAGAAGGAAGCGGATAAAAGTTGGGCGACAAATAAAATGGAGAGGAATGAAAATCCGAATTTTAGAGATGGCACATCCGCGACTAAAGGTTTGACCAAAGGCGTTAAGAATGGGAGCAGTAATAGAAAGGCCACAAAAGAAACAATTGAAGCAATCGCCCCATAAATTGCCCCCTGAAAAACATGGGGAAGGACGATGTAAGAATCAGAGGCGCCCACCAACTGCATAATCTCCAGCTCGTCCGATCTAACCCTTATGGAAAGGCCAATGGTAAGCATAATTACAAGGAGAGAGATCAGGCACATACTTAAAACTAACCCCAGCCCGGTAAAACGAATCGCTCGGGAAACTACTCGGAAACGATCAATAATATCTTTATAATAAATAACATCCTCCACTCCTTCTTTGCCTTTAAGTTGAGAAACAACCTCAGGCAAGTAGGAAAGATCTTTTGCTCTAATTTCTAGGCTGGCCGGGAAAACTTCCGCCGTGATTGATTCCAAAAGTTCCGGCTCCTCTTGATGTTCCCCGGTATAAATTTTAAAAGCATCCTCTTTTGAAACGTAGGCTACTTCGGAAATCTGGTCGCTTTTCAAAAGACTTTGTTTGATTGAAAGAATTTGATCTTCCGGAAAGTCAACTTGAAAAAAAGCAGTTATCTGGGCCTTGGATTCCAGATAATTTAAGATTTTGGAAGAAGAAAAAAGGATGGCCGAAAAAATACTGGTTAAGAAAAAGGTGAAGGCGATCACGAGAACAACGGAAAGACTCAGGTACGGAGTTCTTCTAATTTGTTGAATTGTCGTCTTTAAGTGAGCTTTCATAATAATTTTCAATTTACAATTTTCGAATTTTCAATGAAGCACCAATGATTAAATTTTCAAAATTAATTTCGCTTGTTTGTAAATTGGGCCATTAAATCATTCGTTGTAAATTGGAGCTTGAAAATTGAAAATTAACTCTTCCCCTTCTGGTCTTTAATGATTTTCCCTTTCTCCAGCTCTACCACCCGTCTTCCCACCCGTTTGATCATATTTTCATTATGGGTGGAAAGAATCACCAAAGTGCCAAGATCATTTATTTTTTGAAATATTTCATAAAATTCGGAACAAGACTTTGCATCCAACATCCCAGTTGGCTCGTCCGCAATCAAGACTTCCGGGCGGTAGGAAAGAGCTCTCCCGATTGCCAGTTTCTGCCGCTCACCCCCCGAAAGTTGAACGGGGAAAAGATGGGACCTCGATTCCAGTTTTACCATTTTTAGAACATCGGGAACAGTTTCCAAAATTACATCCGGCGGAGTACCAGAAACTTCAAGAGGAAAAGCGACGTTTTCAAAAACGGTCTTTGCCGGAAGCAATTTAAAATCCTGAAAAATCACCCCAACTTTTCGGCGCAGCATCGGTAATTCCTTGCGATCCAAATTTAAAACATCAACCCCATCAAGAAGTATCTCACCAGAAGTAGGCAGTTCCTCGCGGATAAGAAGTTTAATCAAAGTAGTCTTACCCGCCCCTGACGGACCAGTTAGAAAAACAAACTCCCCCCTGTCAATAGAGAAATTAACATCTTTTAAAGCTACGGTGCCATCAAGATATTTTTTGTTAACTGCTTTAAATTCAATCATAGTTTACTTAAATTTGATAAGTTCCACCGCCATAATTTCCGCGTCTCCTTCCAGAGTCTTTCTAACCACCCCTGACACTTGCACCTTCATTCCCTCAGAGAGTTTTAGTTTATCATCTTTAGCACTAAGTAAAATTAAGGTGTTTCCGTCATCATCCACAAGTCGATGGGTCCCTTCCATATAAAGAGAGGCCTCCAAAGGAACAATTTTCCCGAAAATCGACTTGCGGTTTACGGTAGATTTCAAGGTGACATCAGATTCTTCTGTCGGGGAACTTTCCATAGATCGGGTAATTATCGCAAATCCTAACAAAAAACCAATCATCGCAAAAGATAGAGAAGAAACTAAAAGAATTAAACTTCTTTTTTGAGGAGGAAGAGCGGCATACCGTCTGGCAAGGTTTTTCAAATCAAAATTGGTGGGCATCAAGATTACTTTACAACATTCTTAGCTCCGCTTCCACAAACATATCCAAATCCCCGTCCAAAACCGCATCCGGATTAGTTGATTCCACCTCTGTTCGCAAATCTTTTACCAGTTTATAGGGATGCAAAACATAGGAGCGAATCTGATGCCCCCAGCCAGGAACCGTGTACTCACCCTTTAAATCCTTCTTTTTTGCTAGAAGTTCCGTTTCTTTGATTTCATAAAGTTTCGCCCTTAGAATTTCCATCGCCGTCTTGCGATTTTGGTCCTGGTATCTTTGGGTCTGACATTCAACAATAATCCCGGTCGGAATGTGTTTCAGGCGAACTGCGGTCGAGACTTTGTTGACATTTTGCCCTCCGTGCCCCCCGGCGCGATAAGCTTCAAAATGAACATCTTGTGGTTTTAAGTCAACTTCTAAATCATCTGAAATAACCGGCATCACTTCAACCATCGAAAAAGAAGTTTGGCGGAGATTATCGGCATTAAAAGGCGATTGCCTGACCAATCGGTGAACTCCTCGCTCACCTTTAAGGTAGCCATAGGCGTAATCTCCCATAATTTTTAAAGTGATCGATTTTATCCCCGCTTCTTCCCCCTGATGCTCGTCCAACTTTTCTATTTTAAAACCTTCTCTTTCCGCGTAGCGCTGATACATCCTTGCCACCATCTGCGCCCAATCGCAAGCCTCCGTCCCTCCCTGACCGGAATGAACCGCAAGAATCGCGTCTCCTTGATCGTGTGATCCTGATAAATACGCTTTAAGTTCCAGTTTTCCCAAGGTCGTTTCCACTTCCTTTGATTCTGCTTCCCCATTTTCCATAATTTGTAATTCCAAAAATTCCAGCTCGTCAATTTCTTTTTTGATAGTGGAAAGCTCCTTCATTAATTTTCCAGAATTTTCAGGATCTTGCCAAAAGGTCGCTTCTTCTGACATCTTTTGTAAAGTCAAAACCCTCGCCTTTTTTTCCGCGAGTTTATAATTCTTTTTTAAATCTTCTAACCGTTCCGTATATGTTGCCATATAGAAGTCAATTTTATCATTTTTACTTATTGGAAGCCAAAGAAACGAGGTTTTTCAATAGACATGCAACCGTCATTGGACCAACTCCACCAGGCACGGGGGTAAAAACAGAGGCTTTGGTGGAAACTTCTGAGAAAACATCCCCAAACACTTTATTTTCTTCCCTCACAATTCCGCAGCCTATAACAACCACCCCATCTTTTACCATTTCTTTAGTGATAATGCCCCGTTTACCCACGGCAGAAACGACTATATCCGCATCCAAAAGCTCTTTTTTCAAGTCCTTCGTTTTTGAGTGGCAAAGAGTAACGGTCGCGTCAAGATTTTTCAAAAGAGCAAAAACAGGAAGGCCGACGAGAACACTACGACCAACAACAACCGCTTTCTTCCCAAAACAACTGACATTATGTCTTTTTAAAATTTCGGAAACGGCAACCACAGTCGCCGGGACAATTTTCGGGTTCCCTGAAAAGAGAAAGCCAAGATTAGCGGCAGTTAATCCATCAACATCTTTTTTTGGGTCGATCGATTGGATAATTTCTTCCTGGGAAAAACCCTCGGGCAAAGGAAGCTGTACCAAAATTCCCGTCGCGGAAGAATCCTCATTTAATTTTTTAATAAGAGAAAGTATCTCCGATTGGTTATTAGGTTGGTGGAGAAAAAAAGAAACACCCACTTTTTTGCAAGCTTCCTCTTTCTTCTTGACATAAACCAAACTAGCAGGGTCCGTCCCTGCTAAAATTACATGAAGGCTGGGTGAAAGATTTCTTTTGGAAATACCATCCTTAACTTCATCAAGAATCTCCTCTGCAATTTTCTTTCCGTCGACAATAATTGGTTTCATAACACATTACATAGTAGCTGCGAGGCTATGCCTCGCCAATTAATTGGCGACATAAATGTCGCCGCTACAAAAACTAAATCTGAAATTCACTACACATTTTCAAAACTTCTCTCTCCACATTCTCGAGACTTTTTGGATCACTTCTATTAGAAACCACATCATTGATCCAACTAGCAACGATAATCATTTCTTTCTCTTTAAGCCCGCGAGTTGTCACCGAAGGAGTGCCGAAACGAACTCCACTCGGATTCTTAGGCGGGTTTGGATCAAATGGGATAAGATTGGCGTTGGTGATAATTCCAACCTTTTCTAACCTCACCGCCGCCTCAATTCCGGAAATATTTTTATTCCGAAGATCAACCAAAACCAAGTGGTTGTCCGTTCCCCCAGTAACGATTCGGAAACCGTGCTTTGAAAGAGTCTCTACCAACGCTTTTGCATTTTTAATTACTTGGGAAGCGTAGGTTTTAAAATAAGGTAAAAACGCTTCTTCCAAAGCCACCCCAATCCCAGCAATCGTATTTAAATGAGGACCTCCTTGAAGACCAGGGAAAACTGCCCGGTCAATTTTTTGGGAGAGTTCTTCCTCATTTGTCATAATTAGCGCCCCTCTTGGGCCACGCAAAGTTTTATGGGTGGTGGAAGTAACTACATTCGCAATTCCTATTGGGCTGTTTTGAAAACCAGAAGCGATAAGACCGGCAGTGTGGGAAATATCGGCTAAAAGATATGCGCCAACAGAATCGGCAATTTCTTTAAGACGTTTCCAATCAAAATCCCTTGGATAGGCGGATGTCCCACAAACAATCAGCTTTGGCTGAACTTCTTTCGCAACTTGCAAAACTTCATCGTAATCAAGTATTTCCGTGTCTTTGTTAACGCTAAAAAAATGGGAATCAAAAAGTTTTCCGGAGAGGGAAATCTTTTGACCAAAAGTTAAATGCCCGCCGGATCTAATATCAAAACCCAAAATTTTATCTCCAACGTTCAATAAGGCTGTGTAAACGGCAAGATTTGACGGACTGCCAGAAAGAGCTTGGACATTTATAAACTTTGCCCCAAAAACTTTTTTGGCTAAATCGATCGTTGTTTGTTCAATCTGATCAACAATTTCATTACCTTGATAATAACGAGCGCCAACTTTTCCTTCGGCGTATTTATTGGTCAACACCGAGCCAATGGCGGTTAAGACGTCTTTACTTACAATATTTTCCGAAGGAATAAAATCAAGAGTTTCCTCCTGCCGTTTTTCTTCTAGTTTTATTAAGTCAAGTATTTTTTCCATTTTTGTATTTTATCCTTTCCTTAAACAAGTTCTCCCGAAACCCACCCTCCTTAATAAATTTTTCCCTTAAAACCTCTATTTGTCTATCTAAAAGATATGTAGTCCTTTGGCAGAGCATAAATACTAAATTTGCAGATAATTCAGGGTCTTGTGGGATGTGAGGGAATTGTGGAATGTGAGGAAAAGGTTCCCGCAATACCCTTAAATCCCTCAGGTCCCTCATCTTAAGAGAATTTTTCTCCCAAAGACCGAAACTACGTTGCCTTATAAAATCACTGTAATCCTCCTGCAGTTCTTTCAAAGAGCCTTTGGAAATACCAAGAAACTTAATGTAAGTTTCTAAACTCTGAAGCTCGTATCCCTCAACAATATTTTGCTTTCCCGATCTTGCCGCCTGAATCATCTGATCTCGTTGACGCATTAGCTCTCTTCCGGGCAAAAACCTCGCGCAAAATTCAGCCGTAAAATCGTATATTACGGAAGAATACTGATATGTCAACAAATACTTGTACCCAGCTTCTTTTGCCGAAGATTGCTCACTCATAGATAAAAAAGTGCAAATCCGTCCCAGCACACAACTAACAAAGATTCTTTCTATATTTACACTATTGACTTTCTAGAAGTTTGAAACGCACAAGCTTAGCCAAAGTACTAAAGTTAACCTTATCTCCGTAATATTGCTGATAAGATTTCAGCATACTCTCTTTGTCCTGAAATTTTTCATGACCTTCATAATCATTTTCCTCAACATCGCCAAGATTCTTCTCAGTTACCTCAGTTATTTCTACCTTCGCAAATTTCTCATTAGTCTCCCAAACAACCAACTCAACAATGTCACCAACCTTCAAATCCTTGTCGTCAAACAAACGCCAAGTGGCGGTCTTTTCTCCTTTCAGTACTTCGCTCGCTAATTGTTCACGAAACTTTAGCGTTTTCATACTTTCAGATACTCTTTTTCTTAACAAAATCTTCAAATAGTTTTCTTTCTTCCGTTGTTTTAGGATCTTTGCCCAGATGACACTTTTTGTATTTCTTCCCACTGCCACACCAACACTTATCATTCCGTCCAATATCCCCAACTTGATTTTGAACGGGAGCGGAGGCGACCGCGCGCACTTCATCTGAAACCCCAAGATCGGCCTCCTTATGTTCAAAAATCATCTGCTTCGTTTCCATTTTAACTTCCGGAACGGCAATTTTTTCCTCACCCTCAAGCCTTAAACGAACCAATCTATCGGTAATCGTGGCATACATATTAACTAAAAGTTGTTCAAAGAAAATCCGCCCATCTCGCTGATACTCGACCAAAGGATCTTTGTTGGCATAAGATCGAAGGCCAACTCCCTCCCGCAAATCCTGCATTGTTTCCAGATGTTCCATCCACAAAGCATCGATCGTTTGAAGAGAAATCTGGGCAACCACCCTTTCCCAAGTTTCCCCAAGTTTCTTCGCCTGATCTTCCCAAATAGAATTTAGTTCTTCGGAATAGCCAGCAATTTTTGGAAGAAGGTATTCCTTAAGACTGGTTTCCGGAAAACTTAAAGCCTCCAAAAGCTTATTCCTTAATCTGTAAATCACTTGCCGCTGCTTATTCATCACGTCATCGTATTCCACCAAATGTTTTCTGATATCAAAATTAAACCCCTCGACTTTCTTTTGGGAGGATTCAATTGAGCGAGAAACCAAACCCGCTTCCATGGGGACACTTTCATCAAGCCCCATCCGAGTCATAAGAGAGGCCACTTGATCTCCTCCAAAAATCCGCATCAAATCATCCTGCAGGGAAACATAAAAACGAGATTCCCCCGGGTCTCCTTGACGCCCCGCCCTTCCCCGGAGCTGATTATCAATTCTTCTTGCCTCGTGGCGTTCCGTTCCCAGAACATATAAACCGCCGGCCGCGAGCACTTCTTCTTGTTCTTTCGGATCTGGTGGGTCTCCTCCAAGGATAATATCTACTCCCCGACCGGCCATATTCGTAGCAACCGTAATTGCCCCTTTTCTCCCCGCCTGGGCAATAATCAAAGCTTCTCTTTCGTGATTTTTGGCGTTTAGAACCTCGTGAGGGATTTGTTTTCGTTTCAAAAATTCATGCAACATCTCGTTATTCTCAACCGAAGTGGTTCCCACCAAAACCGGCTGCCCCTTTTGAAATCTCTCGGCAATATCCTCCACAATCGCTTTAAATTTAGCCGCTTGACTTTTGTAAACTACGTCTGAGTGGTCTTTTCTTACATTCTTCCGATGAGTGGGAATCACCATCACATCCAAGTTATAAATCTTGGCCAACTCTTCCGCTTCTGTCGCCGCTGTCCCCGTCATTCCGGATAACTTTTCGTACATTCTAAAATAATTTTGGAAGGAAATGGTTGCCAGGGTTTTTGATTCTCTTTGAATTTTAACCCCTTCTTTTGCCTCAATTGCTTGATGAAGCCCTTCAGAATAGCGACGCCCGGGCATAAGCCGTCCGGTAAATTCATCTACAATTATCACTTCCCCGTCCTTGACAATGTAATCGCGGTCTTTCCTAAAAAGGACGATCGCTTTAAGCGCCTGCTCAACCAAACGAACTGTTTCAAAATCTTTTTCGTACAAATTATCAACCCCCAACATCTTTTCCAGCTTACTAATCCCAATTTCGGTCAAAACCGCCGTCCTTTCTTTCTCATCAAGTTTATAATCCGTATCTCTCACTAATTTCTCAATTAATGAAGCCACTTTGTAGTACTTTTCCGTCGATTCCTCTGCCGGGGCGGAAATAATAAGGGGGGTGCGCGCCTCATCAATTAAAATAAAATCAACTTCATCCACAATCGCAAAATGATGAGCGCCAAAATCCTTCCGCGCGTTTGTCTGGCACATCTGGGAAAGATCGTAGACCATATTATCCCGAAGGTAATCGAAGCCAAACTCGTTGTTGGTGCCATAGGTAATATCAGCCGAATAAGCCTCCGCCCGAGAAACAGGACGCAAGTTCTTGGCGTATTCATCCATAAATTTGTTGTTCTCGTAAGTGGGATCGTAAAGAAAGGCCTCCTCGTGGATAATAACTCCCACAGAAACCCCAAGATAGTTATAAATTCTCCCCATCCAACCAGCCCCGTGGCGAGAAAGATAATCATTAGGAGTAACCAAGTGACATCCCTTGCCGGTTAAAGAATTTAGATAAAGAGGAAGAGTCGCGGTTAGGGTCTTTCCTTCTCCCGTCCGTTGTTCCGCGATTGCGCCTTGATGCAAAACTGTACCTGCCATCAACTGAACATCGAAATGACGTTGTTTAATTGTCCTTTTGCTTGCTTCTCTAACCAAAGCGAACGCTTCCGGAAGAATTTTGTCTAAATAAATTTTCTCCTCTTCGGGGGTTTTAATATCTTTGAGGGCATCTTTGAAGCTTTCGGTTTTTGCCTTAATTTGCTCTTCCGTAAGGGCTTCAAAATCTTTCTCTAACCTATTAATCTCCTCAACCAGAGGGAGCATCTTTTTGACTTGCTTTTCGTTGGAATCAAAAAACTTGGATAGAAATGCCATGGGTCTTATTATACATCAAAAATAGCCCTCCTTCTGCTGAAAGTAGCCAGAAAGAGGGCTTGGGGTCAGAGCGACTTCCAAAAAAGGAGTAATCGCTCAAACACGTTAGCTTCGATAACCAATGAAATGCCAGCAACGATGACGAAAACAACACATAGAACAAGAACAATCTTTTCCCATTTATTCACTTTCCCACCTTAAACCTCAGGTTCGAGAAATTCGAACTTCGGATCTCCAATACGACGAGCGGCGAAAGTAATAGCCTTTGAGCAGCGAAATCCTTTTAGCCTACGAAGAAGCTTCAGGACACTCTTCTGCAGGGCGATGAGATCTTGCTCGTCTCCCTTACTTTCCCTCTCCCAAAGAGAAATCTGCCTAATCTCCTTAACAAACTCGTTGAATAGCCGTTCCGCTTCCGGAGTCTTTGACTCTGGAGAAGGATATCTTTGGGAAAAGCGAACGACGTTTTGCCAAGAAAAAGACCACCTGCCCTCTTTCTTCCAAGCGGGAAGTTTTCCTGAGCGGCAAAGGGTGCGAACTTGACTTTCAGAAAGAAATAGAAAATCAGATACCTGGTGAACAAATAAATCTCCCATCAACCAACCCTCACCTTCGGGTATTGAAGTTGCTGCTGCGCCTCCCCGATTATCCATGGGATTTCACAGGGAACTACAGCCCTCTTCAGAGAAGATATCCGAATCGATGAAATCACTGGATGCGCATCCATCTTATCGTAAGCCTCTCTAAGATCAGCGATCAAACTTTCTAATTCTGCGGGTGGTAGGGAGACGATAATCTTTTGGATTTCCGATGGATTACGCACCAACGAAGCCGCCCCAATCATTTTCTCCTCCTTTTCTAAGTTCTAATCTATATGGTGTGATTATATCACTTTTTGAGGAAAACTACTCTATGAAACTCTTTTTGAGGTATCAGCGATCCATCTTTACAATTCCATTAACAATCGTAATTCCGACTAACGTTACCGGAACAGCAAGAAGCGCTCCTAAAAGACCAAAGAGCTTGGCACCGGTTAAGATAACCAACATCGTCAAAAGCGGATTGAAACCAACCGCCTTCTGCATTACTTTAGGAACAATCAGATTATTTTCCAATTGCTGGACCAAAATAAACAGAGCGATGACACCAACCCCCGTAATCGGGGAAATAGAGAAGGCAACTGCCGCCGCGGGAATGGTCGCAATAACTGGTCCAATGTTCGGAAGCACTTCCAAAAAACCAGCAATTAAGGCAAGGGGCAGAGCGTAATCAACTCGAAGGATCAAAAGCCCGATTAAACTCATTAAACCAACGGCGAACATCAAAACAAGCTCCCCCCGAAGCCAAGAGCCGACTTTTGTTTCCACATCTCCTAAAATATTCTGAATCAGTTTCTGTCTTCTTACGGGAAAAAGTTCAGCAAATTGCTTTTTAAGAGTCTCGAAATAAACAAGGATATAGGCGGCAAACACAAAGACTGTTACCAAGAAAACTACGCTCGAAAAAGCGCTAAGAGTAGCAGAAATGACCGTTCCCGAAAGACCGGAAATTTGCTTAGCCACCTCTTGCTCCGCATTTTGAAAGTAGCCGTTAAAGCCAAAAAATTTGATTAAGGAATCAAAAAAATCCGGAAGCTGGGTCAGAAATTTATCAAGTTGACTGAAAAGAGGAGAAATTCCCGCCGCCCCAACCGTAAAGGTTAGAATAATAATAAATAAATAAAGAACTATAACCGCCAAACTGCGACTTAACCTTTTCTTGACCAAAAAGCGAACAAAAGGATCAAGAGCTAAGGCGATAAGCAGAGCAACGAAAAGAATCAGGATAATTGCCCTCATTTGCCACAATAGCCAAGAGGCACCCAAAGCAAGCAGGGTAACAAAAATCGTTCGGGTTGAAATAACAATATGTCTATCCATCTGTAATTAATGACCAAATCCCAAATACCAAAAATATCAGCCAATGTGTCCAAGAAATTCCCCAATCAACTTACTAGCTTCATTATCAAGTTCCGAAGAAGAAATGTCAAACCAGTTGATGTTTTGATCTCTTTTAAACCAAGTTAGTTGTCGGCGAATATAACCGTGGAGATCAAATTTTATTCTTTCCAGCATACTTTCATAGGGTGTTTCCCCATCAATATATTTAACCATTGTGTCGTAAATTAGACCTTTCATTTGGGGAGATTCGCGATACCCTCTTCCCAAAAGCGCACGCACTTCTTTTTCTAGCGCCCCCGACCTCGTAATCGCTTCCGCCCAAGCATCAACTTTATTATAAAGAAGCTCATTACTCGCTTTAAGCCCAATCACAAGCGAATTATCATAAGAAAAACCTTCTTTTATATTATTATCAGTTGAGTTTCCATTACCACGGGAATACTCCGATCGGAGTATTGCTGTGGTATTTGGAAATCCTATTTTTGTTGCTATTTCAAGAGACCTTATTAAACGAACTTTATTTTTGTTATCAATCGTTTGTGATTTTATAGGGTCCAATATTTTAAGCTTTTCAAAAAGATTTTCGCAAGATAATTTTTCAAGTTCTCCCCGTAACTTCAAATCCGGCGCCACGCCCGCGGTCTTAACTTTTCCCAAGACCACATCAATGTAAAAACCAGTCCCACCGACCAAAAAAGGAATTTTGCCGCGCCGCCAGCAACTTTCGATTTCTTCTTTGGCTTTTCTGGCGTATTCAACCACTGTAAAGTTTGCCCCTGGAACCGTCCAATCGTAACCGTGAGTATAAACCCCATCTACTTTCCAAGTCCCGGGCATTTTATCGATTGAAACATCTTTACCGACCGGGACCTTTCCCGTCCCGATATCCATATACTTATAAATTTGGCGGGAATCAGCAGAAATAATTTCCCCGTTGTATTTTTTGCATAAGGAAATTGCCAGTGAAGTTTTGCCGGAAGAAGTGGGACCCAAAATAACAACCAATGATTTTTCCATAGAAGGATTGTAACAAAAAAGGCTTGGTTTTTGGGAAACCAAGCCATAGCGGATCGGTTCAATAGTTATCTCTGTAGTAACGATCAATTTCGTTCAGAGTTTCTCCGATCCAAAGAGAAATCGCCGCCAACAAACAAACAACAGACAAAACAACAAGTGCAACGTTCCTGATTACGGCCATGTCCCATCCTCCTTTCTAATATGTTCTTGCCACCCCTAGATTATAGTCTTCGTCCTAAGAGAATTCAACAAAACCGCGTGGCGACGGCGCTTTTCTGATAAAGGAACATCATCCTTCATCCTCGCGGCGGCGGTGCCGGGACGGAGAGAATACATGGCGATAAAAGCGTGATCAAATTTGGCCTTTTTAAAAGCAGAGATTGTATTTTCAAACTGTTTTTCCGTCTCGCCAGGAAACCCGACGATAATGTCCGTGCTAAGACGAATGCCTTTAACCTTTTTCCGAAGTTTTTTAACAATTCCTAAATAGTACTCAACCGTATAGCCACGGTTCATCTTTTTAAGAATTTCGTTATCTCCCGACTGCATTGGCAAATGAACATCTTTGGAAATTTTGGGAAGATTTGCAATCGCATCAATCAATTCATCCGACATATCTTTAGGGTGGGAGGTCATAAAGGAAATCTTCTCAAGTCCAGAAATTTCGTTTAAAATCGATAAAAGTCTTGGAAAAGATTCCTTATATTTATGTATCGATACATCATCACATTCGCCGACGAAGGAGTTAACATTTTGCCCAAGAAGCATAATTTCTTTGGTTCCTCGTGAGACCGCTTTTTTAGCCTCGGTAATAATTTCGTCGATTGGCCGAGAATGTTCAGGCCCTCTGGCGTAGGGAACCACACAATAAGAACAGAAATTGTCACAGCCGGAGGTTATCGGAACCAAATGGGTACTGGGTATTGGGTACTGAATAGTGGAATAACCAGTACACACAATCTCAAAGTTCTCTTTTGCCCGTTCCTCAAAATCATCTATCTTCCAAAAATAATCCACCCAAGGAGCTTTATTGCGGAGATAACTTAAAGGAAATCTTTTTCGCTCGGATAGGGCCGACCCTGACATACAGCCAGTCAAAATCACTAATTTTCGTTTATCTGTTCCCCGCCACGCCTTTACCTTATTTGCTAATCCGTAAACTTTATCTTCCGCTGCCTGACGAACAGAACAAGAATTGATCACAAAAATATCGGCCGACTTAAGGCTATTAACTTCCGTCAGTCCCAAAGAGATCAACAAAGAGGAGATTCTTTGAGAATCAGCAATATTCTGTTGGCAACCAAAGGTAAGGATGTAAAATTTCATCGGAGGCAATCTATCAGATTAGAGGCTAGTTATCAACCAAAGACAATTCTCGTTTTCTGGGCAAGGGTTCTGACTGGTGGCACAACAGGCTTCTTGGGAGTTTCCTTCTCGTTACTTCCGGTTCTATCTTTTCGGGTAAGTTCAAGCGCTTTAACCAAGCCGCCTCTTCCATGTATCAATACATTTTTAATTCTGGTAACCGTTCCTGTGCTTACTTTTTCTTCTCGCGCCACTTGGCGAATATCTCGTCCTTCATCTAAAAGACAAGCAATTTGCCATCTTCTTCTAAGCATTCTAAGCTCTGATGGAGTTAGCACATCGCGCAAAAAGGACTTAAAGTCTTCGCCGTTATCAAAATCGGTCATTACTCGATACAAAAAATCAATGTTTTTAAAGTAAGATTCCTTTGTGCTCTCTGATATTGGTTTTGTCATAGAATCATCTCCTCGATCTTAAACCTTCGAGAGTAGTTTGGTCAATATCAGGACTTATCGGAAGAATCAAATCCTCAGTCACTTTAGGTAGGGCTGGGGCAATTCTAACGTGATAAACATCAAAACCAATCCAAGCGAGGACGGTAATAAAAGTAAAAAGCAAAAGGAGTATGTTGTCTTTTGTCATTAATAAAATTAGTATACGCTCAAATTATTATGATATGCAAACCCGCCACTCTAGAATTTGAGAAAGAACTTTTTGAAAAAGGGTTTCTGTTCGTTGCTGGCATAGATGAAGTGGGGAGGGGCCCTATTGCCGGCCCAATTGTGGCGGCAGTGGTGGTTTTATCAAAAGAAACAAGGCTACCAAACGAAATCGCAGATTCAAAAATGTTAAGTGAGAAAAAAAGAGAGTATTTGTCAGAAAAAATTAAGGAGTCCGCGATTGATTTTGCTTTTGGAGAGGTATCAGCGAATTTTATTGATAAAATGGGGATCGCCCGGGCAAATCAACTGGCATTTTTTGAGGCAATCGAAAATCTGCGTAAGCCAGCCAATTATTTTCTGACTGATTATTTTAAAATCCCTGTAATTTCAAGTTTAATCCAAAGACCAGTCTTGGGCGGAGACAAGCTTTGCGTTAGTGTTGCCGCCGCCTCAATTATCGCGAAGGTGTATCGAGACAACATAATGAAAAAACTAGGGGAGGAATTCCCAATGTACAGCTGGGATAAAAATAAAGGGTATGGGACAAAGAAACACTATGAAGCGCTCCGAAAGTACGGATTAACGAAACACCATCGCGTATCTTTCCTTTAGATTCTAATAACTAACGGGTCGGGAAACTCTTTGGTAATATGCTCATCCGTAGTCGTTAAAATTGTTTGCTGGTTTTTGATCTCCCGAAGAACTTGTTCGCGGTTTTCCTCGTCAAGTTCCGAAAAAATGTCGTCCAGCAAAAGCACCGGTTTACGATCGGTTTTTGCCAAAAGATAATCAATTTCCCATTTCTTAATCTGTAAAACTGCCTTACGTTGCTCTCCGCGAGAACCATATTTTGATAAATCCCTCTCCCCTTCCATAAACAAAAAGTCATCCCGATGAGGCCCGACCAAGGTTTGAGCAGAAGCGATTTCTCTTTCCAGATGTTCCTCAATCCTTGAGGGAGAAACAATATTTGGCTTGTAATCAAGGTAAACCCAAGTGCCCCCGTTTACGAAATCAAAAAAATCTTCTCTTTTTTGATGAATTATTTTTCCGTATTCCAGAATTTTCTCATTCCAAAAATCAAGGCTACTTCGCGGCTTTCCTTCATCCCGAATTGCTTCTAAAAGCCGGTTTCGGGAAACAACTACTTTTTGATAATTTATATGAGCAAAACGATATTCCCGATCAAATTGATAAAAAAGATTATCTAAGAATTTCCGACGGAGTGAGGGGGCATCGGTAACAAGCTCAATATCTTCCGGCCGAAACAAAACCGCGTTCAAATTGCCAACAAAACCAAAGGCTCTTTTCGGAACCCCGTTTATTCTAAGTCTTTTTTGCACTCGGCCGTCATTTTCCAAATCCCGCAAAAGATTTGCCTCAAGCACAACAGATTCTTCCTCACCATCAAAAAGAACTTCCGCCTTCAAATTTGCTGATTCGGAATCCCAAGCGATCACTTCTCGCTCTCTTTCTGCCCTAACCGACTTTCCAATCGCTAAAAAATACGTTGCTTCGAGGATGTTCGTCTTTCCAGAGGTGTTCTTGCCAACAATAAAAGTAACCTGGGGAGAAAATTCCAGAGAAATTTTTTTGTGGTTGCGAAAATTTTTAAGAAGAAGCGATTTTATGGTCACGGGGTGATTATATACTCGTTTAACTTGAGTTTGTAACTCTAATTAAACGATTACGTATTCAAAATTTTTCTTAGAAATGCAAACTAGCGTATTTTGGATACAATCAACTCAAATATAGCTGTTAACACAAGGGAGGATATTCCAAAAAGTACTTACTCTTTCAGTTTCATAAAGCTTTGTCTTTAAACGAAAAGAGTGCCCGTAAATATTTTTCTACCTGTTCTTCGGTAATATTTTTCAGGCTATCACCCAAAAAAATCTGACCGCCGGTCATTCCAAGTAGACTAACAAATGCTTCTCTTTCTACTGGATGTAACTGCTGTTTATCAGAAACCAAAAGACAGTCGGGATCATTATTCCACCATCGCTGATGTAAAAAACTTCTGGCCGAAATGTTGCGTCGTGCCTGCCGATAGCAAAAAGTGTTAACTAGCCTTCCCAAAAGAGGAACTGCTCTAAAAATCGGGCTACCAGTGTCAAGACCAATACGCATCGCTTCCACCAAGCCCAATCCTGCTTGTAGTGGACAGCCACAACCTAAAAGGTAAACATCAGCACCGACGGCTTCTTTTATCGTCTCTAAACCTTCTCGCAAAGCCTGCAACCGGGAAACATCGCGATAGTATTTTCCGCCCATACACACACCATAAAGAAAATCAAGTTTCAAATATTTGTAACCTCATTCTTTAACAACCACTCTGATCATCTCTTTTATATAATCCTTAACGGCAGGGTGGGTCGGATCTAAGCCATAGAGGATGCTACCAGATAATTGCTCTGTTAGTTTGCTAGCTGTCACTTTTCTAACACTTATCGGCTTCCCTCGGTGATCTTTAATAAACCAATCTGGATGACACTTAAAAATCGTCGAGCTACCTTGACACGTAAATGGCGCTAGCCAAATTCCCGGAAGAAAGCCTTCCTGGCTAATTTTTTCGGCTAACCAACCCATACCCAAAGGAAACTTCTCTCGCCAAGAATCAAGCCAATCGCCCCAACGACACCATCCCCCATCAATTAAAATTACCTCCAAGGGTATTTTTTTCTTTAACTCCTTGGCTAAGTTTAACTCCTCCAAAATCTTCCGCTGATTTATAAAAGGCCCGTGATGGTACCAAGAGCACCAACCTTTTTTCGGGGGAGGAATTTTTTTTAAGTTGGCCTGCAAAGCAACAAGCTCAGCATATTTCTCCAATGAAAGTTCCTTACTAAAAAGAAAAAGGATGGCTTTATCGGAGACCCACTGCTCTGAATCATCTAAAGATACCTCTGCTTGACATGTTACTCTTACTTTTTTATTTTTTATAAAAACTTCTGTAAAACCATTCCTACTTTCTAAAGCGCCAATAACTAATGAAAGGGGGTAATCTGTTAATTCCAATTTAGAAAACATCTCGCTCACGATTCCTGGCTTCAACCAAGAAAGACGGTATCTCAATGACCCTAAATTGATATCTCTAAGAAACAAAAATCGAGGAATTCTTGAAGAACTAATACCAGGCTTTATTCCAGAGGGACTCCAAGATTGCCAACCGTTCTCAAAAACATAAAAACTACCTCGACTTTTCGAAGGCTTTTTAAAATCACCGGATATCAAAAGTAAATCGATTAATTTAAGCGAACGGCCAGTGTTGTTTTTAAAACTGGACTGCAATTCAATCCCCGCTATGTCGCTCCTCAATTCAACCCTTAGAGAAAGCTCCCAGCCAGTATGATGCTTGCCAGATACCTCAATAACCATACTCTCCAGTTCTTTTACAGTAACTTCATCAAGATCCGAAACTTGCGACTCATGTTTTTTCCCGTTCTCATCTTCCCACATAACTCCAAAAATTGCCTTTTCGAAAAAAATTGAATCTCCCACCACACTTCTTAGCGAGAAGTTTTTTTGCTCCGGTCTGTAAATTAATTCGATTTGCTCGTTTTTAATCTTCATTTTAAACAATTATAAAATTAATGCTGACAATTTGGACAGAAAAAGGTGCCACGGCCACCAAGGTTAACTCTTTGAATCTTTCCCTTACAGACGAGGCAATCGGTGCCGTTCTTTTGATAAACCTTAAGGTTACTCTCATTATTGCCGGCTCGCCCGAAAGCATCAAGATAAAAATCGTCTTTGGCGGTAGTACCCCGATTATCTAAACCTTCTTTAATCACCTTCGATACTCCATTAAATAACTTTTCTGATTCTTCCGCACTTAAAGATTTTGCTGGTCGCATTGGCAACACCTTAGCAGCAAAAAATGCCTCGTTAGCATAAATATTACCAATTCCGGAAAATTTTTCCTGATCCATAAGAAGAGTTTTGACTGGCTTTCCGCTTTTGGCCAAAGTTTTTTGGAAATATTCAAGAGTAAGATCATCTAAAGGTTCAGGACCCAAGCCCTCGCGAACTTTCTTAAGTTCCTCATCATTGGCTAATTTTACATAGCCAAATTTTCTTAAGTCACAAAAACGAAACTCAAGCGGGGAGCCATCTTTCAGTTTCAATATAATCTTAATGTGGGTGTATATGTCCTCTTTTGTCAATGGTTTTCTTAATAAAATTCTTCCCGAAAGTTTAAGGTGAATCAAAAGGCACTTTCCGCCTTCCAAATCGATCATCAGAACTTTCGCCCGTCTTTTAACGGCCACAATTTTTTTGCCAACCGATTCGGCTTTTACACTCTTGAAGGAAGGGGAAAGCATTTTTGGAGTGTCGGTCCAAATATCAGTAATGATGGCGCCAACGATCGCCCCTTCTAAATCTTTTCTAATTGTTTCTACTTCAGGAAGTTCTGGCATAAAAACTATGTCGAAACGCAAAGCTCAAAGCGCAAAACCACAACTCAAAACTAAAATCCAAACATAAATCCTCACTCTTTTTTGATACTATCCACTACCAGCTTCCGCATCTTCTCCTTAAAAGTCTCTTTGCTAAATTTTTCCGCTTGCTTACGACATTCTTTAGGATCAAATTCCATATTCTCAAATTTTTTAACCGCTTCGCACAAAGAATCCACGGCTAACTCGTTAAAGAAAATTCCCGTTTTATTTTCAACTACCGTCTCGGTCACTCCGCCAGAGCGAAAGGCAATCACCGGTTTTCCATAACCCATCGCTTCGACCGGAGTAATCCCAAAGTCCTCATCGGACACCGCGGAAATAAAGGCGCGACAGTTTTGGTATTGAGATTTTAATTCCTCATTAGTAACAAAACCAGTAAATTTAATCGTCTCGCCTGCTAAAGATTTTAAGGCATTTTCTTCTCGCCCCGACCCAACCACCGTCAAAGGAAGTTTTAGTTTATTAAAAGCCTTGATTATCAAATCAACGTTTTTGTAAGCGCAAAGACGGGAAACAGAGAGAAAATAACTGGTCTCATGGGACTTATGTGACTCATATGTCCTGTCCGTCAAATCAACCGGAGGGTTTATAATTACCGGCACGCGATTATAAAATTTACGAATTCTTTTTGCCGTCGTTTCAGAATTGGCAATTAAAACATCCGGCCTTTGAGCGGCGTTAAAATCCCAAATCCTTAGGAAAAAATCAATCGGTCCTAAAAGTATTTTCCAATACCATTTGGATCTTTTATCCGAGGTTTCGGTTGGTAGATGATAAAGGAATCTCGCCGGGGTGTGAATGTAAGCCAGATGAATTTGCCCCGGGCGAGTAAGCACCCCTTTTGCAAGAAATGTGCTTGAAGAAACAATTAAATCAAACTCGCGTAAATCAAAATTCTCGATTGCCAAAGGGTAAAGAAAGGTAAAATATTTATAAACTTTTGAAATCAATGGAATTTTAGTCAGTCCCGGGACCCGAACATCCCAATTTTTTAAATCCGGCCAATTCTTGAGTAACTTTTTGTTATAGACCGCCGTAAAAACGGGCGCCTTGGGCCACATTTCGTGAAAGGCCTCAAGCACCTTTTCGCCTCCGCCATATTCAACTAAAAAATCATGAACCAAGGCAATTTTCATACAGATTTATGATTACTGATTTATGATTTAAGAATTAAAATCATCAATTCATAAATCGTAAATCTTAAATCTAAACTGTTAATCTATGTCAAAATAACGATATTTGATCGGACGAAGCCGTCATCCCTTTAACTGTAGGCTCTTTCCCAACTAACCTTCTCGCAAGTGACTTAAATCCTAGCTCCTTGATTTTCTCGGCCGCGTGAACTTTGTCCACCTCCCTAAACCGGCATTTTTCCATAGAGAAATCAATCGGCGCGTCCTCTCGGATCGTCGCTAGATATCTGGACATAGTAGCATCTTCTTTTCCTTCCGCCAAAAGACCAGCGGTTTTTTTATCTAGCAAACTAATATTTTTGTATATTTCTTCAAGGGAACCGAACTGTCGTACCAACTCGGTCGCTTTTTTTTCCCCAATCCCAAAAACCCCCGGAATGTTATCGGAAGGATCTCCTCTTAAAGCCTTAAAATCAACCATCTGTTTTGGCTTAAAGCCATATTTCTTTTCCACAAGTTCGGGGGTAAAAGTCGCATCGGGCCGATCTTTTCCTTTTGCCGGCATAAAAACAGAGGTGTCTTCATCGACAAGTTGCAACATATCCTGATCGTTCGTTACAACGACCGTTTGAAGCTTGAAGTTCGAAGCTTGAAGATTATTTCCCAACTCCTGCTTCACGCTTCTAGCTTCTAGCTGTTTCTGAGCAATTGTCCCTATAATGTCGTCCGCCTCAAATCCGGGAAAGAACAAATAGGGAATTTCAAACGCTTCCAATACCTCTTTGACAATAGGAATTTGCTCGGCAAAAGCTTTATCTTTTTCCAAATCCACTTTACGAGTCGCTTTGTAGGCTTTGAATTCTTCCACCCGAAAGGTCGGCGTCCCGCCCTCCATAGCGACGACAATGTATTCCGGTTTCAATTTATCAAGGAGAGAAATCAACATCAAGGTAAACCCATAAGCGGCATTTATTGACTGCCCTTTTTTATTAGTGAGGGTTTTTGGAATTACGTAATAGGCCCGGTGCAGGAGATCAAACGCGTCAATAATGACAAGTTTTGATTTATTCATTTCCCATCAACTCCTTAAATTCATCTTCATTGATATTTTCTTTCTTCACCAAGGCTTCTGCCACTTTATCAAGCTTGTCTTTATGCTCCCTTAGAATCTTTTGGGACAATTTGTAAGCCTCGTTAATTATTTTTCGAGTCTCCCGATCCGCTTCCGCCAAAAGTTCGTTAGAAATTCCCGAATCGCCAAATTGACGGTTGTACATTTGCTCTTGACCATCAATCGACATGGGCCCTAAAGCGCTCATTCCAAATTCAAAAACCATTCTTCTTGCCAAACCGGTTGCTTGATCTAAATCGGAAGAAGCGCCGATTGTCATTTCGTTAAATATAAGTTCTTCGGCGGCTCTTCCACCCAAAGAAGCGGAAATAAGAGCTAAAATCCTGGATTTTGTTTCGTTCTGCCGTTCATCTTTTGGAGGAAACATTGTAAAGCCAAGGCTTAGACCACGAGCGACAATACTTACTCGATGAACCGGATCCATTTCGGGAAGGAAAAAGGCAACCACCGCGTGACCGGCTTCATGATAAGCCACCATTTTCTTTTCCTCATCCGACTGCATTCTCTTCCTCTCTGGTCCTAGTTTAACTTTGGTCGCCGCTTCTTCTAAATCAATCTCATCAATTTCCGTTTTTCCCATACGGGCTGCAAGAATGGCCGCCTCGTTTAACATATTTTCAATATCCGCTCCGGAAAATCCGACCGTTCTTTTAGCAAGAGCTCCCGTCTTAACTCCTTCCTTAATTGGCTTTCCTCGCATGTGAATTTTTAGAATCGCTTCTCGTTCGGAAACATCTGGTAGCTCAAGCATTACTCGACGATCAAATCTTCCCGGACGCATTAAAGCCGGGTCAAGTAAATCGGGGCGGTTGGTCGCTGCCAAAACGATTACATTAACCCCGGTTTCAAAGCCATCCATTTCTACCAATATTTGATTTAAAGTCTGTTCTCGCTCATCATGCCCGCCCACAAAGCCCATCCCACGTTGACGACCAATTGATTCGAGCTCATCTATAAAAATGAGGGACGGGGCGCTTTTTTTAGCGCTATCAAAGAGGTCTCTTACTCTGCTGTTATGCAACAAAACTGGCTTTTCTCCCCCAAAGAAAGCTTCATTCTCACAACCACACAAATCGTAGACATAGCCATCGTAAGGCTTTCTAACAATCTCCTTAATGATGGGACGTTTAATTTCGCAGAAAGATTTTTCTCCTAAAAACGGGTTGCTTGTTTTTCCTATAATTAGACTCCAATATTTTCCACCAGCCACAGGCTTGCCCTTTATAATTCTACCTTCCTTGTTTTCACCTTCCTTAATACCAACGCCAATTCCGTGCATACAACAAAGCCAAGCAAGCTCTTTTATTAACTGATGACTAACAGAAGTCATTGAAAGCTTACTGGATTTTGTCACATAACCGTCTCCTTCAGAAAAACCTTTAAGATAGGCAAGGAAATACTCTTTCGGTAAATCCCAAATGAAATCGGGAACATGCTTGTTATGGCAACCGTTTCCACAATACCGAGTGAAAAAGCGTCCGAGGTGATGGGAATAATATTTTATACGAATTGAATTACTTTCTGTCTTTTCAATCACCGGCTCAAGATTGAAAACCTTCCTCATTAACCGCCCGCAATCAGAAATTAACTCATTCTCGTGAGCACCAAATGTAAATTCCAAACTCCCTGTTCCCCGTCCTTCGGCGGTGTAGTATCCAAAAAGTTTCATTAGGTTAGGCGTAACCTTAACTGACTCAGGAAGATTAAGCTTTACAAGCTTGCGACTTAAAGACTGAGGGTCATAAACCCCTCTTTGCCAGTTGCTAATTGTCATCTGACATACACCTATATCCTTCGCGATCTCGCTTTGACTAAGCACTCCGCGATTGGCCATAGCGAACTCATAATCGTTTTTAATCTTCGTGGCCTCTCCCCAAAAATCTAGAGCAATGTTAACTTCTTCGGGAAAAACGTGGGCTTTTATCTCATGTCTACTTCCAAACTCACGGGAATATTCCTTCCGAACATTCATCGGAAGGCTTGCTAAAATCTCACCGGTCCTAAGATCAGCTACCTTCTTAGCGACCAGTCCCCCACATTCGCGCACAAAAACAGAGTGGTCGCCCGTAGCGCGAACCACACCGCCAAGATAATAGATTTCGTAAATTTCTCCTACTTTGTGGCGAAAAACTGCCT
>Ga0066637_10000474_pt1 | contig 24084 bp, 25 predicted proteins | sample CryGeyCG2014_020_FD_62737 | JGI IMG/M metagenome (GOLD analysis project Ga0066637, IMG submission 62737) | Groundwater microbial communities from aquifer - Crystal Geyser CG08_land_8/20/14_0.20 | ecosystem: Environmental > Aquatic > Deep subsurface > Groundwater | place: USA: Utah: Grand County...
ATTTTGCAAACCCCCTTTCAATCAATTAAAATTCGCTAAGAAACAGAGTATTAAAACATAATTACAAATGAAAGACTAATAACAACCCATTCTAATCTCGCAAGTGTCGAGGTCAGGTTATCTATAAGAATATTCCTAACGGAATATTTAGGGTAGTTTGCATACATCAACTACCCTTTTTTCTATAAGAAATACTTTTTGGTATAATTTACCTTAAATTGAAATATATCAACCTCTAATTTTCTTCAAGTTTTTCATCTATTTCTTCTACGATTTTTTCCTTAGTCTCAATTTCTTTTTGCCAATAACTAGGAGTTGTATCTTTATAGCCTTTTTCTGTTTCTTTTTTTAATTTGTGTTTTTCTATATCCTTCAAAATTCCTTCTCTTCTTTTCAAAAGTTGTTTTCTTTGTTTTTTATCCATTTTTCAATTTTCTTATTTTCTTTAATTAAATACTCTATTAAATTTTCTGCTTCTTCAATTGTTAATTCTTTTTTTGCTTTTTCACTTTTTTTAATTCTTATATACCCATCGTAAGCAGTTAAAGAGCCTGCAACCCCCTTTACTAACCTCAAAAAATCTTTTTTATTTAACAATTGATTTTTTGTTAATTTTTTAAGCGTGCAGAGAGTTCTTAACCTCAAAATAAGAGAATAAGAAACATTATCGCTAACTTTTCTTTCTCCTAATTCTTTCAAAACAGATACTTGCTCTTTGGATATTTTGATACTTGATTTTGTTGTATCAATTAGCCATCTCAAAGCTTTTTTGCTTAATTTGTTTTTTTTATAAGCCCAAAATAATTTTTGGTTAAGTAATGCTTTGCACTCCAATAACATGGGGAGTATAGGAAACCCCACATTCTCCAATTGGGATTTTAAAATTCTTTCAGAGATGACTATTATCTCATACTTCCCTATATTTATTTTTTTGTTTAAATTTTCTGTCACAACTAAGATATCAATATCGCTTTCCCTGCTTTCTTCCCCTCTTGCGTAGCTTCCTGTAACAGCAACACCTAAAATTTCCATGGTGTCTATATTTTCCTGCTGTAATATTTTTAAAACATTAGAAGAATCTATTATAGTGGGGGGCTCAGCTAATTTTACTTCCACAAATCCATTCAGCCATTCTTTTGGAACCACAACCCCCGCAGAATTTCCTACCCTAAATGCTTTCCTTGTTAAAACTTCCATCCTGTTATTACATATGTAATAACATTTATAAATGTTTCGGCTTGTGGGGATGCTGAAGTAGAGATAATCGCTGTTAATCTCTCTGGCCGAAGGGAAAAAATCAAAGTTGTTATATCAATAATCGTGGGTAGCCGCCGTTTTTTTTTGCTTCTTTTCATCAAGAACAAAGTTCTTGAGTGCCATCAAGAATTTTTAATTCTTGAGATTTCTAAAAAGAAGATTATTAAATTTGTTTAGAATTAAGAAAATCTGTCAAATCTCTCATATCTTCTGGTTGCCCCTCAAGTTTGCCATAGTATTTTGAATCCATTGATTTGAAATAATCCATAATCCTTGAAATATTTTCTTTATAGTTTTCAATTCCTGTTTTTCTCATAATCATATAAAATCCCATTGCATATTTGACTATCCCTTCTGTTAAAATTCTTTTCGCAGTATCATCAATCCTATTCAGTTCAGGAATTAATCGAGCCATATCAGAAATTTCTCTTTTTATTCCTTGCTCTATTGTCTCTCCATTTTTCTCACAACGATATTCAAGCCCATGTTCAACTAAACCCTCGGTAAGGGCAGCCAGACCTTTCAGCATTTTTTCATTAAATCCACACAATGGCATTTTACTCCTCCAAGTTATAATTAGTACATTTTTATTTTATATAAAATATTCCATGATTAAATTTTACAAAAACTAAATATTTATATACTAATAATGCTTATTTGTAATAATATGATTAAATTAGATGCGTTTGATAAAAGAATCTTAGAAATATTAATAGAGAACTCAAGAGAACAAATAAGTACTATTGCTAAGAAGATTAGATTAAGAAGAGAAAATGTTCATTATAGAATTAATCGGCTTGTAAAATTAGGATTAATAAAAGAGTTTAACACCATTTTAAATGAAAAAAATTTAGGGGTTTCCCATTATGTTGTTTTTCTGGAGCTTGTAAAATTAGAAGAAGAAACAGAAAAACAAATCATAGATTATCTGAAAAACAGTCTATTTATGAGTTGGATAGGAACATCTGCAGGAAAATGGAGTTTAGTTTTTGACATTGTTATATATGAAGAAGATTCTAATCTTGAAAAAACATTAAAAGATTTTCTTAAAAAATTTGGAAATTTTGTTGATGAGTATAAAGTTTTAAGATTAAGCGAAAGTGAATATTTTGCTTCAAAATTAATTGGAAAAACAAATAATCTTATTCCAATAAGTAAGAAAAAAGATAAATCAAGATTAGATAAAACTGATTTTAAGATTCTTTCTTTGTTAAACCAAGACTCTAGAAAAACATTGGTTGATATTTCCACAAAAACAAATCTCACCCCAAATGGGGTAAGTAACAGGATTAAAAGATTAGTTGAAAATAATATAATCTCGGGATATACCATTTCTATTGATTGGAAAAAACTAAATTATGAATGGTTTACCATACAGATTAAATTCCATAAACATGACGAAGAGGTTGAAAACGAAATAAAGAAATTCTTTAGAAATCATAAAAAAGTAGTCTTCTATTACAAATATCTGGGCGGAAGTTGGGATTTTGATATAGGGGTTTTAGTTCAAAATTCTAAAGAATTGCGGGAATTCATTAATGAGTATAGAAAAAAGTTCTCTGAAAATTCCAAGATTTCAGATGTTTTTCTAGTATTAGAAGAAACAACAGGATACAAAATACCCGCAGGAGTTTTTCAATAAAATTGCCTCGCTGAAAGCGAGAGTAAATGTGCGAAGCACCAATACATCTCACTTTTCATTAACAATAATTTCTATAATTTAGGGGCGAGCGGTCGGGATTTGAGGCCTACTTCTGATTATACATATTCAACCAATAATCATAAAAACCCCTATTTCTTAAAATATTTATGTTATCCTCATTGGGAAACGCGCTGAAAAAAGCATTTGACAAGCTAACTGGAAGTGTCTTTTTAGACAAAAAGACAATAGATGCAGTTATCAAAGACTTACAAAGAGCATTGATAGAAGCAGATGTAAATGTCAAGCTTGTTGCAGAACTAAGCGAGAAAATAAGGCAAGAAGCTTCAGAGGAGAAAATTAAAGGAAAAGGCATTGACAGAAAAGAGCATCTTATAAAGCTTTTACATGACGAGATCTTATCTATGTTAGGGGGAGAAAAAAAAGAGCTTGAAATAAAAAAAGGAAAAAAAGAAAAAATTATGCTGCTTGGATTATATGGAGCTGGAAAAACTACAACTATTTCTAAACTTGCAAATTACTATGGCAAAAGAGGATTAAAAGTTTGCATGCTTGGCCTAGATGTTCATCGTCCAGCAGCTCCTGATCAGCTCGAGCAGCTTGGAAAACAAGTAAAAATTCAGGTTTTTATAGACAAGCAAGAAAAAAATGCTTTAAAAATTTACAATAAATTCAAAAAAGAATTTGAGAATTATGATTTAGTTATTGTGGATACAGCAGGAAGGCATTCGCTTAACAAAGAACTTATTTCTGAAATAAAAGAATTAGAAAAAGAAATTGCTCCAGAGCATATTCTGCTTGTTATGCCAGCGGACATAGGACAAGCTGCTAGAAAACAAGCTTCTGAATTTCAAGAAGCATGCAAAATCAATGGAGTTATAATAACAAGAATGGACTCTTCTGCAAAAGGCGGAGGCGCTTTAACAGCATGCAATGAAACAAAAGCACCTGTATTTTTCATAGGAACAGGAGAAAAAATGCCAGATATAGAAACTTTCTCCCCTTCTTCTTTCATATCTAGAATTCTCGGCTTAGGAGATTTAGAATCTCTAGTTGAAAAAGTAAAAACAGCCACAGATATAGATGAAAAAAAACAAGCTAAATTAAAAAAGAAGCTTGAAGAAGGAAAATTTAATTTACGCGATTTACAGGAACAATTAAAACAAATGCAGGGTTTAGGAAGTTTATCAAAAATAGCCAGCATGATTCCTGGCTTAGGAAAAGCAAAAATCCCAGAATCAATGCTTGGAACTCAAGAAGACAAACTGAAAAAATGGCAGCATGCAATAGACAGCATGACAGAAGAAGAAATATCTAATCCAGAAATTTTAGAAAAACAAACCTCAAGATTAAGCAGAATTGCAAAAGGAAGCGGAACAACAACTTCTGACATAAGACAGCTTGTTAAACAATATAAAATGCTGAAAGAGTTTGCTTCTGGTGCAGGAAGCATGGAAGATATGGATTTAAGCAAAGGGCTTTCACAGAAGCAGATGCAAAAACTCGCAAAAAAGTTTGGAAAAAAGATTAGAATTTAGTCATAGACAATAAGTTTTGTTCTAACCTGAGGATGTGACATAAATGTAAATTTATAATGGTCAGAATATGCATGACCATTTCCTACTTGCCCAGGACAATAATCATGTCTATAATTAAACATCCAAACCCAGCCCCATGGATCAAAAATAGTATATTGAAGTCCAGCACCAGTTATCCAAGAATAATCCCCTCCGCCTCCTTGTCGTGTCCAGCCATATTTTCCAGAATTTCGATTATTTGACATAGAAGATTGCTCCATAAAAATATGCTCGTCAATTATTCTAACCTGGTCATTTCCATCAGTTTCATGCTGCATTTCTATTCTTATATCGCAACCATCTTCATCTCCACAAAAGTCTGTTAAATTTTTTTCCACACATGCGTAAGTTGTTGTGTCACTATTATAAACTTCAAAAGTAGTCGAATTCCTTCCTCCTCCGCTTCCGCTCCCAACATCATCTGTTTCGCAGGTAACAACACCTGTATCGGGATTTATTGTTTTAATTGCCTGATTTGCTCCCGCACAAGCAGTTAAGCCTTGAGCAATCCTTGCCTGTACCCCCTCTAATTCTTCAGCAGAATGCCCCATAACACTAGGAGAAGCTCCAGAACGATAAGCAATTACATACCCAACTCCAACTAAAAAAACCATAATTGCGGCTAAAAGCCATAAATCTTTTTTCTGAATTCTAATACTAAAGTTAATTGACATTTTCCTCTTTTTATATATTTTTTAGATTAGATATGTATAAATATCTTTCGATTATAATCTTATTATGAAAAACCAAAAAATTATAGGCAGAGGAGCAGAAGCCCTGCTTATGCAAAAAGGCAGTAATTTGGTAAAAGACAGAATAAAAAAGGGCTACAGATTGCAGGTTCTAGATGAAAAACTGCGAAAAAGCAGGACAAAAAAAGAAGCTAAACTTCTTGAAAAAGCCTGTTTTTTAATTAGTGTGCCAAAAGTTTTAAGCACAGACAATAAAGAAAAAATTGAAATGCAATTTATCGAAGGCAAGAAGCTATCAGATTGGTTGGATAAATTGCCAGAAGCAAAAAAAATATGCGAAGAAATTGGCAAAAATACAGCGAAACTGCATGATTCAGATATTATCCACGGCGATTTAACTACTTCAAATATGATTTTAGTGGAAAATTCAGCTGAAACTTACAACAAAGAGAGCCAACATAAAAATAAAAGTAATTTATTAATTAATAAAGAAACTGGCAATATAACTGCGGAACAAGCGAGCAAGAGGAGCTTGTGCAGCAGAGAATTTGAAGAAGCAGCCGAGCCGAGTGCAGACAACGAACAGGATGGACACACGAGAAGAAACGAGGCTGATAAAGATTTCAAAGTTTTTTTCATTGATTTTGGTTTGGGTTTTAATAGCAGAAGAATAGAAGATAAAGCAGTTGACTTGCATCTTTTACGCCAAGCATTAGAAGCAAAGCATTTTTCAAACTGGGAAAATTTATTTTCTGCTATGCTTCGAGGATATAACAGCAAAGATAAAAGCAGAATTCTTGAGCAGTTAAAGAAAGTAGAAGCAAGAGGAAGATATAAGAAAGGCTTTTAAATTCTGTATTTCTTGTTCTAACATAGCCCCGTAGTGTAGCGGTCAAATTTTTAGCTATGCTAGAAAGACTAGGCATCTAGCCCTTTGGCCTTATGGTAGAAAGGCTGGGACCCAGGTTCGAATGAGTTTTCTTTTTTAGAAAAAAAGAAAAGCTCTAAAAGAAAAAATCGATAGAGCTGAAGAAAAGAAAATGCGGAGAGAAAAACTCCGGCTCACGAAAGTCCTGGCGGGGCTATTGACCTTTTTGACATTTTGAAGGAATGTTGTTAGAAAAAGTGATAGAATCTTATCTGGGAGACTATTTACTTTCCCAGGAATTCTTCAATTGGGATATGGGTAAATTCATTTGATACGACTTTTTCTTTTGCGATTAAAATAAATTCTTTTATATGCTTCTTTTTTTGTTTAAGTTCAATTAGCCCCTTATATTCTCTTTCTGGTATTTTTTCAGAAGAGACTACATTAATCGCCTTGCCCTCAGAAATAAAGTCAACTTCGTTTTTATCTGCCCAATAATATAACTGCTCTTTGTTATTTTTTCTTAATTTTTGTGCAACAAGTGCTTCAAAAAGATGTCCTTCACTAATTCTTTGAGATAAAACTGTTGTTAATCCGTTATCTAAAGTGTAATATTTAGAAGCTCTTCCTGCAGTATATTTTGTTTTTGATGAATAGGAAAAGAATGGAACTTCAAAGATTAGGTAAGCATCAATAAGATAAGAAAGATAATTCTCTGCTGAACGAGGATTTATCCCTAATTCTTTTGATAGTTTGTTTGGACTTATTTTTAAACCAGTATTTGAAAGAATGTATTGTGCAAGTGCTTTGAATTGTTGTGTTGCAACGATTGAATATCTTTCAAATATGTCTCGCAACAAGATATCATTAAAATATTGTAATAAAAGCAGTTTTTTTCTCTCAATATCTTTTTCAAGAACTACTTCTGGGAAGCCCCCGTATAAAAGATATTTTTGAATGTTTCCAAGTTTTTTTTCTTTTATTTCCGAATAACTAAAAGGGAAAATTTCAAAGGTTATATTTCTTCCTGTAAGAACTGTGGCTAAGGAAGGAGCAAATAGGGAAATATTGGAACCGCTAATTATAAACTTTTTATGGGATTGAATATCATAATGTGTCCTTAACCAGCTTTCAAAACCTTTGATTTTTTGTATTTCATCAAAGAAATAATAATCATAATTTGGAAATTCTTTTAAAACTTCTTCAAGCAGTGAAACATCAAGGTGTTGTAAAAATCTATAATCATCAAAATTAATGTAAACACATTTCTTTTTTGTTCTATAAGCTATTTGCCTCAAAATTGTAGATTTTCCACATCTTCTTATTCCTTTGATAATTATAATCTCTGGGCGGGAAAGCCATGTTTCTATTTTATCTAAATATTCTTTTCTCGCTATTCCTTCTTTTGTAAATTTTGTTATTGCTACATTCCTTATTGCTTCTTTCATAAAAATTGTATGTTTTTAGTATTTATAAAGGTTTGTAGTGCAGTACGAACTGTTTTAAAATAGAGATTTATGTGTCTAAAGAAGGTTAAGAGTTACTGGAAGAAATGGAAGAAGAGTAATAATATTAGGAGTATGGTACCCTACTATCTATCCATTCTATCTCGACAATATTTATAAATCAAAGCAGTCTTTTTATGCCTATAAACTGCCGAGATAAAAAAGAAAAAATTCCGTGATTAAGCCGAAATGGTGCAGTGTCCTGGCGGGGCTATTAGCCATTATGGCATTTTCACCGGACTTTTTTTGTTTCGGCAGAAATCATGTTAATCTGTATTTTAGAAGGAAGGAATATGGTGTGGATGTATAAAGAAGACTAAGGTTTGGCTTGTTTCCATAAATACTCAAAGTAAACCCTAAAAGAATCAGCAACTTCCTTATCATCAATTAAGGTAACATGATAAGGTTCACTCCAAATAAAAGTAGCCACCTTATTCCCATATACTACTGTTGAGGTTGGAGAGAAGTATTTTCCTTTTAAGTATCTTACCTGAGAATTTTTTGTAGTCATTATAGTCTTTTTAAATTCTTTTTTTGTTAATAGTCTTTCTTTAATATTATAATTTCTAACATCTCTTAAAAATTGTTCAATGAAAATAGGAAATATTTTTTGAAATTGGGTTTCTTCTCCAAAAACCACATAGTCTTTCCTCTCCTTCAAAATATCCTTAAAGATATTTTTTATTCCCTGCTTTCCTTCAAATAATTGAACTTTTGTTTCTTCTTTTGGTGTTTCCTTTAATTCGTTTAAGTCAGGGATAATCTCTGCAACTTCTTTTTCTATCTCTTTTATATAATTTGATATTTGTTCTGGAGAAGAGGCATTAAAATATTTTATTTTATTTTTTTCATAGAATGAAATAAACCCTTTTTGAATAAGTTTTTTTAATGTATCATAAATATGTGTTCTATTTAATTTAGTTTTTTCTGCTATTTTAGATGCTGTATTTGTTCCAGATTTTAACAATTCTAAATATACTTCTATTTCTGAATGAGTCAATCCCAGCTTCTGCAGTGCAGTTATTTCCATAATCTAATATCTCTTTAAGACTTTTTAAAGTTGTTGTTCTATACAGAACAACTAATATTTATCTATTTTCTAATAACAGCCAAGTTTATGGTAAAGAAGAATATAATTATAATAAATGTACCAGAGGATAAAAATGTAGAAGGAGAAAATGGTTGTTCCCCGCCATTAGGCTGTGTAAGAGTAGCAAGTGCTGTAAAACAAACAGAAGCTAATGAAAGGTTTATTGATGGTCAACATTATACAACCGTAAGTAGTGTATTAGACCAAGTTCCTTCAAATACAGAAATAGTTGGAATTAGTTTTAATAGGGTAAGTATCCCAAATGTCAAACCTTTGATTTCGGGTCTTTTAGCAAGAGGGGTTAAAAGAATTATAGCAGGAGGTCAGGCAGTTATACCCATTTCAGAGGCATTTGTTAAAGATTTTGCAGATCCCAGAATTATGGCTTGTATTGGAGATGGAGAGCCAACAATACAAGGTATTGCTCATGGGGATTCTTTGCAAAAAGTTCCTAATTTGGTATATTTTGAGAATGGAGTTTTAAGGAGGACTTCTAATGAATTAATAGATTATAAAACATTGAGTTTAGAAGAACAAGTTAATGGTTTTAACTGGGAAAACTATTTTGAGTATGCTAAAAAATTCTTCGGGCATAAAAGAGCTTCTGCATATTTTACAGATGGATGTCCAAGAAGGATGAGCAAAAGTAAAGGATGCTCATTTTGTGCTAGGAGAATAACCGGAAGTATGAGATCTGTTACTTCAGAACAAGCCTATAATCATCTAAGATTCCTTAAAGAACAAGGGGCTGAACAAGTAAATATCAACGATGATACCTTTTTTGGAAATCCTTTATTTATTGAAGGATTAACTAAACAATATCAAGACAAGGGCAGTTTGAATTTAGGGCTTCATGTTTATGGATGTGTTTCTGAATTAACCAAAAGAAATCTTGATTTAGCAGAAAGACTCGGAGTAAGATCTATTTTAGTAGGAATAGAGTCTGGCGACGAGAAAGTTAGAAGAAGGAATGGTAAACCTATTTCAGATGAACAAATTTTTGAAACAGCTGAAGAATGCAAGACTAGAGGCATAACATACGAAGGAGCTTTTATAGTTGGGTTAATTGGGGAAACAGAAGATTCTGTAAGAGCTACTGTAAATCTTGCAAGAATGCTTTCTGAAGGAAAATTCAATTCAAAAACATATGCAAGCTTATTTATGCCTTATGCTGGAAGTTGGGCACATTTTAAGATTAGAGAGAAAATAGAAAGGACTCCGACTCTTCAGGAAAAATACCAAAATCAATTTTCAAGATGGGATTATGATTGGTCTGTTTTAGCAGATGCCCAGTTAGAGATTAACACATACATTTCAAGAAATCAGGCACATAGTGCTTTAGAACAAATCAGAGAAATAGATATGTCTACAGGAACTAAACCTATTATTGCAGACTATTCAAAAGATGGAAACTGATCATAACTCACTAAAAGAAAAACTAAGGGTTTTCTTGAATAATAATTTTGATCTTAATAAAAGAATTAAATCTTTTAAGAAAAGAAAAATATACTCTCTAGAAATTGAGTTAACAGATGCCTGTAATCTTTCTTGTATTTATTGCTATGCAACAAAACATAAGAAAACACTTTTTCTTGATTTTAATAAAGCAAAAGATTTAATCATTGAAGCAAAGAAATATGGGATTAAAAAAATTGTATGGCTTGGTGGAGAACCTACTTTAAACCCTCGCTGGGAAAAAATAATAAGATATTCAAAAGAACAGGGAATCTCAAACGAATTATGGAGTAACGGAACTACTTTATTAGAAAATGCACAAGAGGTAAAAGGATCTTGTGATGAATTTGTTTTGCATTTGGACTCTATAAATTATAATGTTTTCAATTCGATTCAAGAAAATTATCTTTCTTCAGAAATCCATAATAAGATCCTGCAAGGATTAGATCATTTGATTAGCATAGGCTTTCCTAAGGAAAAAATAAGAATTAATATTGTATTATCAAAAAGAATCTTACCTGCATTAGAAGATACGATGAGGTACTTTTATCCAACAAGAGCAAATTCTTTTACTCTAATTCCTCTTTTTACAACAGGCAAGGGTGCAGAAATTCATAAAAATCTATTCTTAAATTCAAATGATTTAAAAAAGGCTTTTAAATTAAGAGCTAATATTGAAGATAGACCAGAAAGATTACTAACTGGAACTGCAGAATATGATAAGTGGTATCAAATAACTACAGTTTATATTGATTCTAAAGGAGATGTTTTTCCATATGCTGGAATAAATTTGAAAGTGGGTAATATTTATGATAGTTCTCTTAACAGAATTCTGGATGCACATTTTCATTTTTTGACTTTTTCAGATTATATTAATGGAAAAATTAAGGGAAAATGCGGAGAATGTAAGAATTTAGAATTTTGTTTTGGAACAAGAGCCAATTCTTTTTTTACTTCAAGAGTCTTTTCAGAATCAGATAAAACTTGCTGGTTAGATAAATCAGATTTTAGCCTTAAAAATAAAGAGCCAGAAGAGATACTTAGAATATTAGGGAAAAAAGAGAAAAAATAAACCCATATACTCCATCTCGACAATATTTATAAATTAAGCCAGTCTTTTTATGCCTATAAACTGCCGAGATAAAAAAGAAAAAATTCCGTGATTAAGTCGAAATGGTGCAGTGTCCTGGCGGGGCTATTTACCTTTTTGAAGAAAATCGAGGGACATTTTTTGCCCCGACATCAAAAAAATATAATACCCATAAGTATTAGGTACGATCAATGAATTTTCAGGCTTTATCATTTTCTAGTTTAATTGGAACCCCTTAGATGATTGACTTTAAAAAGAGCTCTATAATCCTATATAGAATTATTTTTTAGCTATTTTCCATAAATCTAAGAAAAAGTCTCTTAGTTGGTTTGCATAAATCTCACTTTCTATTTTAATTGCTATAGGGTAATCAATCCATGAAAGAAGGATTGCATAATTTCTAAAAATAGTTATGCCTTGAGGAAGAATAAAATCTGTATATTTCATTTTTAATTTTGTATGTTTTTCTCTTTTATAGGATTTTATATTTTTTAATAACCTTACATCTAATCTCTTATCTTTTCTTCTAAGAGTAATATTTCTAAAGAATAAATTAGCTTGTTCATTTTTATTTTCTTCATTAATTGAAAAGACCAGATAGAGTTCTTTTGGTTTTGCATTTTCAATTAAATTTGTTAGCAGTGAAAATATTGCTTTTTGACCTTCAAATATCTCCACATTTTGCTTTTTTGATAACTTCTGCTTAGAGATCAAGATGGGGACTATTTCTTGAACTTTCTTTTTCTTTTCTTCAATATAATTAATTAAGATATTTGGATCAGATGCTTGATAATGTTTTATATTATTCTTAATTACATAAGAAACTAAACCTCTTTTTATTAGTTTATCTAAAATTTCATATATTTTTGAAGAAGGAATTTCTGTTTTCTTTAAAATCTCTCCGACTTTTGAAGATCCTAACTCTAATAAAGCAATGTAACAAATACTTTCTCTTCTATTCAAACCTAATTCCTGAAGTGTTTCTTCTATCATAATATTAGAATAGATATTGTATTTATTAATCTTTCTATTACTACCCCTTTTTGAGGTAGGTATAATTAATATTCTGTACAAACAAGTGAATATATGAAAAACAGTTATATCAAAAAAATCGGACTCCTTTACATTAAGGACAAAAAACTCTTGGTAGTCTATAAACCAAAAATAGGAATTTATATTACTCCAGGAGGCAAGGTAGAAATAAATGAGAGCGATATAGATTGCTTAAATAGAGAGATAAATGAAGAGTTGGGCTGTTCTGTGAGTAATCTGACTTATTTTGGAACATTTAAAGGAAAGATTTTAGAATTTTCTAAATTGCTAATCCAAAAGTGCTATCTTGGGAATTTAAAAGGTCAAATAAGAATTAATCCAAATGATACTATAAATGGCTTTATTTGGATTGATTGTAATTATAAAAATAAAAATATTACGTTAGGACCAATGTTAGAATCTCTAATAATCCCTAAATTAATTAAAAAGGGGCTATTATAAGATGTTTTTAGAAGAAAAAATAAAAGATTTTGTATTCCATCCAGAAGTTTATGTGTATCCTACTCCAAGAACTTATAAACCTCTTGACAATTTTTCTTTAGATCAAGTTAATTTTGGAGAGGATATTAACTTATATTTGCATATTCCTTTTTGTAAACAAATATGTTCTTTTTGTGGTTATTTGAAAATGATTGATTCAGTAGATTTGAGAAAAAAATATGTTAACTCAATTAGAAAAGAAATAGAAATGTATAGAAATGTTTTAAGAAATAAAAGAGTTAAAACTTTACATTTTGGTGGTGGAACTCCTTCTCTACTCAGTTTTTCAGATCTTGAAAGAATATTTGATTCGCTTTTAGAAATAAACCCAAATATATTAAACACTGCAAAAGAGGTTAGTATTGAAGCAACACCTGAATCTATAGGGTATGAAAAATTTTCAGATTTTAGAACATTGGGAATAAACAGAGTTAGCATGGGGGTGCAAACCTTAAATGATTCAGAAATAGCTCTTTCAAGAAGACATAATCTTAGTAGTATTTCATTAAGGGCTGTTGAAACATTGAGAGATATAGAAATTCCTAATATAGTTATAGATTTAATGATCGGAATTGAAGGTCAAACTGTTAAAAGTTTTGAAGAGTCTGTCTTAGGAATTCTCCAAGTTAAACCTGAAACTGTAGAGTTATATGCTTTAGGTTTAATGCCAAATACAATTCTTAATAGAAATTCTAATTCTCGAATGTCAAATAAAGAGATATATCAATGTTATGATCTTGGTAGATTATTATTTTTAAGAGAAGGATATAAACAGGATTGTCATAATAGGTATGCAATTCCTGAAAGAGGCAGTTTTCTTCAAGAAGATTTTGTATTTAGAGGAACGGGGCTTATTGGATTTGGAGCAGGTGCAAGAAGTTATGCTCAAAACATGCATTATCGAAATAGTCCTCATTCAAGTCATCCTAAGAAAGCAATACACAAGTATATGGAGGCTGTTGAGTCAGGTAAGCTTCCAATTTCCACAGGAGTGGTAATTAGTCCAGAAGAGAAGATACGCCAATTTGCAGTATATAATATAGAGTCTTTAGATAAAAAAGAATTTCAAGAAATATTTGGAATAGATTTTAGACAAAGGTTTTGTCAATTATACCAAGAATTATTAAAACTTGATTTAGCATGTGAAAACGATTCATTTATTAAACTAACTCCTAAAGGGCTCAATTTTCGGGATTTAATTGCTTATCAATTGTTTTCAAATGAAGTAAAATTAGTTGAGGAAGCATACAGACCAAAATGAAGAAGAGAAGGGTCATAATAATTTTTGGATTTTCAGGATCAGGAAAATCAAGTTTAGCAAATTTGATAGCTAAAAAATATAAATTAAGAGTAGTTCATCCATCAGGAATATTAAGGGACATATATGAAAAAAAGAAAATTGATATTTCTAACACGCGTAGCAATAATGGATTTTGGGAAAATGAAAAAGGGATCGGATTATTAAGAGGCAGGTTAAAGAAAGAAAAACCTCTAGATTTAATTTCTGATAAAATTCTATTAAAAGAAGTAAGAAAAGGAAATGTTGTAATTGACAGTTGGAATCTCCCATGGATTTCTAAAGAGGGTATTAAGATATATCTTAAAGCGGATTTAAATGTCAGAGCAAAAAGAGTATCAAAAAGAAATAAGATGAGTTATAAAAAAGTCAAGAAAATAATTTCAAATAAAGATGAAGATACTTATAAATTGTTTAAAAAACTTTATGATATTAATATTAAAAAAGATCTTCAAGTATTTGATTTAATTATTAATACTTATAACCTTAATAAAACCCAAGTGTTTCAATTATTATGCGATTATCTTAAGTTTAATCTCTAAATTGTTAATATTGTTTATTTTCATATTCAAGGTATGTTAACTTGATTTATATGCAACCTGTAAAAAGTTGTACATAAAATTGCCCCAAAATTCCTCAAGAACATACCTGTTTCTGGCGGGGCTATTTTATTCAATCTATCTACTCTGCCTCCGTTATCTTTTTATACCAGCACGCGCTAATTTTTAAGAACAAATGGATATTAGGATTCGGATAAGTTATCTTTTTTCTGAGCAAGAAGGTAGTATTATTGAAAGAAATTTAACTGAAAATGCCAGCAAGACAGCCAAGGCTATTTATTTATCCCCCTCATATTTGCACAAAATGTTAAAAGGAAAAATGCCTATTAATCCCAAACAATTAGCTCAATTATATGGGCAGACAAATAAGTCTTCTGAAGTAGATTTTATTCCTCCGCTTTTGGGATTAGCTGAATTTTTAGGAAAAGTAGGCTGGGATTATGTAAATTTTCCAGAAAAAAGAGTCGCAATTTTAGGTAATTTAGAGAGAGCAACCCAATTTTAATAAGCCACTTTTAACCACTTTTCAATTCACAACAAGGTTTTTAAATGCATATAAATAAAGATTAACATGGCAAAGGGAAAAACAACAAGCGAAGAAAAGGCGAGCGAGTCCAAACGAACAGGAGCGGCAAGCGAGAAGAGTGAGAAGAGCGAGAAAGAAGAAGAAAAGCCTGTTTGGCTTAAATTTAGCGATAAAGATGTTGAAGCTATAATTTTGAAACTAGCAAAACAAGGCCTGACTTCTGAAAAAATAGGGCTTGAATTGAGAGATAGTTATGGCATTCCAAAAGCAAAGTTAGTTGGAAAGAAAATAAGCCAAATACTCAAAGAGCACAATTTAGACAAAAATGCTGCTTTATTAAATCTTGAAAAAAACCAACAAGTGCTAAAGAAACATCTTGAAAAACACAAGCAAGACAAAAAGTCTAAAAGAGCTTTATCAATTGTTAATGCTCGAATTTTAAAAGTTAAAAAATACTCGACTAGAAGAACTTAAGAAACTTCTAGAAAGCATAAAAAGAGGGAAAATGCTGGAAAAAATTAAAACACTTGCAGAGAATTTTATCGCACAAGACAAGGAAATACTAGTTATCTCACACCACGACACAGACGGCATATGCTCTGCAGCAATCATGGCCTGTGCTTTGCAGAAATTAGACAAAAAATTTTCTATAAAAATAATAAAGCAATTGGAAAAAGAGTTTATAGAAAAACTGCCGAAAAAAGATTTGCTGTTTTTTTTAGATTTGGGCTCAGGAAGTCTTGAGCATTTAAACAAATTAGACAATGAAATATTTGTTTTAGACCATCACGAAATTGATAAACAAACAAGTTTAAAAGACAATGTAAGAATTGTAAATCCTCATTTTTACGCTCAAGAACAACTTTCAGGCTCGTGCCTAACTTATCTTTTTGTGAAAGAGATAAGCAAGGAAAACAAAGAGCTTGCTAATCTGGCAGTTATAGGGATGGTTGGCGATATGCTAGAGAAGAATATTGGCAAAATAGGAAACATGATAATAAATGATGCTGAAATGATGATTAAAAAAGGCCTGCTTTTATATCCAGCCACCCGTCCGTTAAATAAAACCCTAGAGTTTAGCTCAAGCATGTTTATTCCAGGAGTTACAGGCAGTTCTTCTGGAGCAATAGCACTTTTAAGAGATGCAGGGATAGAAAAAGTAGAAGGAAGGTACAAAAATTTGATTGAGCTTAACGAAGAGGAAATGTCCAAGCTTGTTACTGCTATTTTGCTAAGAAGAAACGACAAAGAAATAGAAGATTTTATAGGCAACATTTATCTTGTAAAATTATTCAGCCGGTTAGAAGATGCGCGAGAACTCTCTGCAATAATAAACTCGTGCTCTAGACTCGATTATAGCAACATAGCACTTTCTTTGTGCATGGGAAGCAAAAAAGCAAGAAAAAAAGCAGAAGAAATATATGCACATTACAAACAGCATCTCATGGCAGGCCTTAATTTTATTTCCAATTCTAAAAAAATAGAAGGCGACAATTATATAATAATAAACGCAAAAAGCAACATAAAAGACACAATAATCGGCACCCTAGCCTCAATGCTCTCTATGTCTTCTCTTTACAAAGAAGGCACTGCCATAATAACAATGGCCGATAACGAAAACAAAATAAAAATTTCAGCAAGGATTGCAGGAAGAAACGGCAGAAATATCCGAGAAATTCTGGACTCTGTTGTTAAAGAAGTTGGTGGCGAATCTGGAGGGCATGCTTTAGCTGCAGGCTGTTTAATAGCCAAGGAAAAAGAGCAGGAATTCATCGAAGCCTTGAAGAAAAGGCTTGAGATAGAAATGATAAAAATTTGAAAGCAAAACCTTTATAATGCCTATTTCTTAAACATCTTTATGACAAGCAAGTTTGTTAAAGTAAGATGTTCAAAATGCATGAATGAACAGATTGTATTTGGAAAAGCAACTTCTGAAGTAAAATGCTTAATATGCGGCAGTATTTTGGCTGAGCCAAGCGGAGGCAAAGCGAAAATCAAGGCAAAAGTCATTGAAGTTCTGAGTTAAGAAAATAAAGTAAACAAACTAAAATGCAAAAAGAACTCGAAGAAGGACAGATTATTTTGTGCATTGTAAAAAATATAGAAGGAACTGCGGTTTTTTGCAAAATTGAGGATTATGACAAAGAAGCCACCCTTGTTACATCAGAAGTCGCTCCAGGAAGAATAAGAAACTTGAGAGATTATGTAGTTCCAAACAAAAAAATAGTATGCAAGATTCTGAGAATAGAAAAATCTGGCAACATACACCTTAGTTTAAGAAGAGTGACTGCAAAAGAGAGAAAAGAAGTTTTAGAAATTTATGAAAAAGAAAGAAATTTAGCAGCCACTATAAAAACAATCTCAAAAGAAGCTGAAAACATAATAAAAAAAATCAAGCAAGAATCAAGCTTAGTTGAATTTCTTGAGCAGGCAAAACAGGAGCCAAAACTGCTGGAAAATTTAATGAGCAAAGAAGAAACTGAAAAGCTTTTGAAAATTTTAAAAGAAAAAAAAGAAAAAGAAGTTATTGTGAAAAAAAAGTTCTCATTGAAAAGCGAGGCAGAAGATGGAATAGTTAGAATAAAGAGAGTTCTGCCAGAAGATAAAAATATAATCTACCTTGCTGCAGGCAGGTTTTCTATTGAGATAAAAAATAAAGACTACAAAGATGCTAATGCCAAGCTGCAGCAGATTCTGCAAAACATAGAAAAAAAAGCCAAACAAGAAGGCTGTGCATTTAGTGCGGAAAAATGAAAAACCTCCACAAATGCCCTTTATGCAAAACTTACACCTTAAAAGAAATTTGCGAAAAATGCAAAGAAAAAACAAAACAAGCAGGGTATAAGTTTAAAGAGTATACTTCTAAATCAAAAAATTCCGCAGTCCTTTCTTAGAATTTTCTTGTGCTCAGAAATACAAACGATCATAGCATTTCTGACATAACTATTCTTGAACAATAATACATTTATAGATAAGATTTTGTTCTTCAGCATGCTTGGAGATTATACTGGAAAAGTTCAATTATGGGAGAAAAGGTATGTAGACGCAGAAGGTGATAAAAATGGAGATATAATAGAAAGAAAAATAAAAGGAATTTCCCATATAGAATTAGAAGATGGCAAATTAACTTTTAATAAAGCTAGAACACTCACTATCGTTCAGATTTCTAAAGTCCCTGTTTATAAGGACAAGAAACAAACATCAGAATACAGAAGATTAGTTAGAATAGAAACAACTGGAAATGGGAAAATCCCAAAAGATACAACTGAATTATTAAAAAGAGGGGAATTTACAAGATTATAATTCAGAATAAATTCAATCTAATCCTACTTTCGCTGGATTTGCTTCTGGTATGCTCTCGGTAACAAAAACACCTTTCTCTCCTCTGAATCTTACTCTCATCATTCCGCAACCAGCAAAAATATCTGTTCCTTTGCTTTCAAAACAAGTTGCCTCTATTCCTAATTTTTCAAGCTGTTCTTTAAATTCCCGAACTTTATGGGTTCTTGTGTCTTTTGAGCATCCAGGAGAGCGTCCTTTCCAAGAATAAACCAGAGAAGAAGTTAAATTAGGTTTCATAACTTTTACATAAAATCTAGTTCTTCCTTCAAGTAAACTGGCTATTTCTTGCAAATTATTATCTGTATTATTTATCCTGTCTATGAGGGCGTAGTTTAAAGTCACTTTCCCACCAAATTTTTCCATAAATTCTTCTGCCTCATCTAATGCTTGTTTTATATTTAATTCAGGAAGCTGGTTTACAAAAGAATTTTGTACCAACCACTTGTTTCTTAATTTATCATTTGAAAAATGCAAAAATAATTCTAATCTTAGGGAATAAGGAAGCTCGTGTTTTGTTAATTTTCTTATTGTTCCTGGAATTCCTAAAGTAGACAAGGCAAATCTTGTGTCTTTAACTTTTCCCTCATGCTCAATTATTGCCTTAATAACCTGATTTCCAAATAAAGGCTCGCCATGACCCATAAAAGCGTACTCCACACTTCCTGCTTGCAAAATTTTTTCCAAATTTCCATCTTGTTCTAAAATCAAACCTATTTGCTCGTTTAGCTCAGAAGCTGTTAAATTTCCATAATAACCTTCCCTCATATTTGCGCACATCAAACAAGCATAAACACACCCTTTTTGAGAAGATAAGCATAATATATATCTTGGTTTTCCATCTTTTCTATCTGGCAAGTCAATAAAAGCACTTTCTATAGAAACCTCTCTTTTCCTGCCGCTAAGAATATCTGTTCCAACAACATCAAATAAGTATTTTATTGTCCCGTCTGTTGAAAAAGTCTTAGCCCTATACTTCATAAAAATCAAAAAATAGAAAGCTTAAATAGATTATTGTGATGGGGTGTAATTTAAAACTTAATCTTTAAAATAGTCATAATTTAAAAAATATAATTTTTCAATTATTTCATAAAGCTCTAGAAAAATCGAATAAAGATTATATGAAATTAAATTTTCTTTTCCTTTTTTAATTTTATCTTCATAGCTACTTATTGTTTCGTCTAATTCTTTAGTTAAAGATTTAATTTTATCAAAATCAAATTTCCTATAAACAGAAGCTGATTCTTCTATAAATTTTAATGCTTTTTCAAGAAACTCTAAATTGGATTTGTCAAATTTAGTTTTATTTTCATGCTGCTCTAAAGCGATATAAAAATATCTGTCTCCGATAGTTTCTAACTCACCTACGAGGTCATAGTATTGGAGTGTTTTTTTATGCTCTTCATGCCCATAAGAGACCAAGATTCTTGTACAAAAATCAGCTGTTTGATTTATCAACCTTTCAGCTAAATAAGCCTCATCAAAAATATCTTGGTTTTGTAAAAGTGCTTCGTAAATTTGTTCTGATTGATGTATTAAATGCAAGTAAAGCTTGTTAAAAGTATTGTCAAACTCTTTTGGATTTACTTTTGCACTTTCTATTACGGTAGCATAATTTTCTTCTTTTTCTTTTCCCAACTCCCATAATTGCATTCCGATTAAATGGTCGAATGTGTTTTTTATCATATCAAGCTCTTTAACCTCCTTTCCCCTATGAATAACCTTTTTGTTTGGCGTGTAAATAGCTTTAATTTTTTTGTAGCCTGCTTTATATAACATCCCAATAATTTTTGTAGAAACTGGTTGCAAAGAACTAATATTTAATGTAGCACCATCTTCTTCTGCAACAGAAAAAGTTTTAATTTTTAAAGAGCCGCCTTGCTCTTCTACCTCTAATTCCTGGCCTTTTTTAAGATTAAATTTCTTAGCCCAAGGCATAGGCAAAGAAACTGCTAAAGTTGCCTGGCCAGCCTGAAGTATTTTTCTTTTCATGCTATAAATAAGAAAAACAACTATATAAATATTTCTACTTAATATACTTATCAATAATTATTATACTTTAAAAATATTTATATTATCTAGAATATAGATTAGTATATGATACGCACAAGAAATTCAGATGGTGAATCACAAGTAGAAAGTTTTCTTGATTCATATACTACAAGAGTTCCTAAAAAAGATGAAAATAAATATGTTATTGAAGAATATTGCGTAGATACGGAATTTTTCTTTGATTTAGAGAAATTAAAAGAATTAAGAGACAATAAGCGACCTATTTATGAAAGGTTAGAACGCATCTCTATAAAAACAGGTTTTTCTAAACTATACGAAACAGAAACTTCTCCACTAGTGCAACTATTTAATTATGTTGAAGATAGAATTACTAAAGGGCATGAAGAAAACGGAGAAATGGTATTAACAGGAAGAGACAGACATCTTCCAGAAGAGGTAAGTAAAATATTATCATATTCAGAAAATCTCCCATCACATTTTTATGGAGCTCCAAGTTGGGTTCAAGATACAGATCTTGCTCACACAATTGCTTCTTTAAATTATGCCCTTAATATTTCCACTTCTCTTGGATTAGAATTCCGACTGGAAAAAATAGTTATAAGTGCAATACTTATCCATGATTGTGCTTATCCTAAAGTCGATAGTTATGAAAAGTTCAAGAGTGAAAAAGTTAGAAGAGAGCATATGGAAAATGCAGTAAAAGAGTTTAAATTGTGGGCTAGAAAAATTAACAAAGATTCTTATAGAAAATTCCATAAAGAGTATTATACACCAGAAGACATAGATCAAATTTGTTCTATAGTTAGCCAACATGATAATCCAGGATTTAAAGAAGATTTTGACTATTCAGGAGTTGATGAAAGACTTTTTTTTGTGCATAGAGAAGCTGATAGACTATGGATGCTCCATCCAGCAGGATTTGCTCTAGACTTATTAAGAGAAATTGTAGAAAAAGGAAAATACGATCCTCAAGCGAGATTAGAACATGTTATATCCAGCCACCAAAAAGAAGCAGATGTTTATAAAAAACACAAAGAAAAATGTAAAGAACTTGAAGGAAAGAAAACCTTATACAGGACAGATAGAGGTTTTGAAACTTCTAATGAACTTATAGAAGAAATAACTGAAAAATACCCGGTTTATCATCCTATCTCAAATAGGGCAAATTATGAAATAAAACTACAAAATTTTGATTGTAGATTTTGTATGTTTTATGGATTTGAGGTAGAAGACGAGGCAGAGACTTTTTCTTGTGAAAAGGAATATTTTAATTTCATAGAATATCCAAGAGATGAAGAAAAACCAGCAAAAACTATTGGAAAAACTACAAATAAAAGTATGCATAGTGATAATCCAATAAATCTTCCTTGTGCAGGAAAAGATTTTTATTTTGACCCTAGCTCTAGATGGGCTGGTTTAATAAAAGGGGAATCAATAACATAATGCTTAAAACAGCCTTTTCTGCCTCTCTTTTAACATAGGCTCTCCATATTGTCCATCAAAGCCGGGCTTGACTTTTATGTTTCCAATTCTATTGTCAATAATAAGCTGAACAAGCAGTTCATCATCTTTTAAAAATTTTGCCATCTCTGTTTTTTCTTCATGCAATAGAATATTAAGTTCATTTCCAAATTTTTCAATTAGTTGATTGTAAACTTGCCATGTTTTTTTACTTGCTAATGTGCTTGCTTTTGCCAAAGCAATCAACTCTTGTAGAGGCAAAAGTTTGTAAAATGGCTTGGCATTTTTCGGCATAAATCCAAAAGGATTAGAAGTTAATTCTTCAACTCTGTTTTCAACTCCAATTGTTAGTGCTTTCTTGCAAACCGGGCAAATATTGTCAAGTTTTTTGCTTTCTTGCGGAGAGCAGGAAAATTTGCAATTCCTATGCCCGTCCCAATGGTATATTCCATAAGCAGGATCTGTTTCAATTGTTGCTTTAAATGTATTTTCACGTATTTGTCTTAAAATATTCTTGTAAGAAAGCTCTCCTAAAAAAATAGTTGCTTCTCTTCCTATGCGCCACGGCCAAAACGAGTGCGAGTCTGAAAATGAAACAATACTCTTATCATTTAACTCTTTAATTTTCCAGTTCATATCTGGCGAACTTGACATACCTGTTTCAATTGCATGTATTCTATCAACTTTATCTTGAAATGCCTCTTCCAAGCTGTCAAACCCACTCTTGCTTCCAAAAATTCCAAACCAAGGAGTCCAAACATGAGCAGGAATAATTTCAATTTCCTCACTTATTCTCTGCATTTCTCCCACAAGCTCTACGCCAGAAAATCCAAATATAGGCCTTCCGTCATAATCTAATCTTCCTTTTGTTTTTAAAAACTCAGTTATCTGCTTAACAACTTCTTTATTAGGCGCAAGAATAACATAATGAATCCTTCTTCCTCTGCCCCCTTGAGAATACATTAAAGAAATTTCACTCTGCCACAAAAAAGGAAACTCCTGATAATACAAAATTCCATCTTTCTCTTCCAAAGCATCTAACTCTTTAAACCAGCAAGGATGCTGAAAGTCTCCTGTTCCTAACAAGTTAATCCCCTTAATTTTTGCATATTTCACTAAATTAGGTACATCAATATTCTTGCTTGTCGCTCTTGCAAATCGCGAGTGTATGTGCAAGTCCGCAATTATTTCGTTCTCTTTTTGCTCTTTTTCTTCTTCCATATAAGTGGTTAAGAACGCTGGTTTTTATAGATTATTGTTCTAGAATGCTTTTAATCCATTCAACAATTCTTTTTAAGATGCTTAAACTTGGCAAGGTAAGATTGTTTGAAGAACCTATTTCAGAAACATTAATATAGCAATTTAAATTATTATTTTCAAGTAAATTACCTGAAGAATTTGCAAAAAATACACAATACTCGCTTTTACTTATCTCATTATTTTTTATACTAATATTAGTGCTGTTATATAAAAAGATTCCATATAAATTAGGCTCATTAAGCTTAACATTATTTAAAGTTATATTAGAGCAATGGGCACAAGAAAAATAACCAAGCTCGACATTCTCAACAACTTTATTATGCTCATTGTACCAGTAATATACAGGTCTACCATTTATTAAATTATTTGAAAAATTATTATTATAACAATCAGGCCAAATATCAGTATGACAATAATTTGTTATATTTGCGTGTTCATATACCTCCACATAATACCCAGGGGTCTGCAAAATTAAATTAAAGGTGTTATTATCAAAAATATTTTCAGTTATATTATTATTAGAAAAACCATAGCTTGAAATAGATTCCAAAGCTGCCCCAAAATCATCCATTACTAATGCGAAATTGTTTTCATGAAAAGAATTATTTGAAATAATATGAAATCGATTGTCTTGCTTCACAGCTACATTATTATTATAAAATTCATTACCCTGAACTATATTATTTTTTCCTGCGCTAAGCCTGCTGCCAGAAAAAATCCCCCAAGAGTTATTATAAAAAGTATTATTATAAATTCTTAAATGAGCCCCTTCATCATCACCAATTCCCATAGTGCAATCAAAAAAAGTATTATTTATTATCATTTCACCATAATTGCAACAAATTTCAGAAAGACAACTGTTCCCTCCATATAAAATATTATTTTCAAACGTATTAGACCT
>Ga0066637_10000475_pt1 | contig 24061 bp, 25 predicted proteins | sample CryGeyCG2014_020_FD_62737 | JGI IMG/M metagenome (GOLD analysis project Ga0066637, IMG submission 62737) | Groundwater microbial communities from aquifer - Crystal Geyser CG08_land_8/20/14_0.20 | ecosystem: Environmental > Aquatic > Deep subsurface > Groundwater | place: USA: Utah: Grand County...
GGTTCAACTCCCTTGCCCCACTTTCTGCAAGCAGAAAGTGGTAGAACCCACGATAAGCTTGTAGATAATTTGCAACAGCAAATGCAAACAAGTTTGCTTTATATTATTTACTCTTGTTTCTTCTTTGAAGTAACAAGTAGCCCCATTTCATGAAGGTGTTGCATATTATTCTTTATCAAGTCAAAATGAGTTGAACTTGCAAGGTTAGTATATAACTAATATTTTACAATTGTTAATTAGTATCCTGAAATAAAACGAGAAATTACGCGAGAATCTATCCCTTGCTTTTCTAAATACTTTTTAAAGTATCCTGTAAGTTGAGTTGTAAAACGATCCATAAATAGTTTACGTGCATTAAGAGTAGTAAGGCCTGGCTTTTCTAACATTAGTGAAAGGCCACTATTAAAAGAATTTATATGATCTTTAAGTCCAAAAGCCAATTGGGACAAACCCGAAATTGAATTCTTTGCACCCAAAATACCTTGTGCAAAAGAACCTGATTTTAAACCTAATCCTCTACCCAACCAATAAATCTCCTTTCCTAAGCCAGATAGAAAAATCCCTAAAGAATCATTATTTACTAATTCCCTTGCAAACACTCTACTATTTTCGCCCATATATTGTACAAAAGGATAAATTTTTGGAATATCTCGAGAACCCACCACCTTACCATAACGAGTATATGGTGTTGTTTCTACCTCTGTCAGTGCTTTTGCAAAACTTTGTGCTATTTGAACTTTATCAGAGTCCTTAACATAAAACAAACCATCCATAAAAGCCCCTATATTGTGCCCCATTGCTCTTGCCACAGTTTCCATATCCTTCAGACCCAAAGGCTTGAAAAAAGATTCAATTGCATTTTTTCTGACAAGACCTTGTGCAAAATGATGTACTCGATATTTATCTTTAGATAAAGCTGAAAAGAAATCATAAACCTTTTTTGTTCTGGATAGTTCTCTTGCAAGATAAGAAAAATGTGCGGGTGTGAAATAAAATATTAATGTTCCAATGCGTGTTTTTTTATAAATATAATCTATTGTACGAAAAGGATCTTCCAAAAGCAATTTTAAAATTAAGTAATTCTCTGCAGAGGTATATTTAGGTATATAAATTAGACTTGTTTTTTGTCTGGACCTTCCTTAAACCTTCTTTTTTCCAAAGATCTCAATAAAAGCTCCAATCTATCTTCATGAGTAAGTACTCTACCAACAGGACTTTTGCCAGATATTGCTGCTTTTGAAAATGCAGCAATACTTTTTTTTCTTTTTGTTTGCATTCTACTTATTCGTACATTTTTTGACGCAGCCATATTTTAAATATAAACAAAACCTTTTTTAAACCTTTTTTGTTATTTTAAACTAGCAATAGAAAAATCATTAAAACAAAAAAAAGAAGACCGTACAAAGATAAAGACTATTATCGTTATCAACTTATTGAAGTTAGTACAATCTACAAAATAATTAGTAATCCATTGTCATTGCATTTCTGGAGAGGGATTCATTAAATTATTTATTAAAGACATACCAGAAGCAAATCTCTCTGCAAAAGCTAGACCATCTAGTCTATCAAGATCAGCCCTCAAAGCAACAAACTCTTTTAAAATAGCTCTTCTTGTTATAATCATATTTAAATTTTTTCTTGTAATTTCTAAATCTTCATCGGTTTGTAGGCCTAAAGTCTTAGTAATTTTGAGTACTTCATCAAAATAGCTAAATTGTCTTACAGCCATACTATAATATGCTATTTGTACATCCAAATATCTTTCATAATCCTTTTTTGCTAGATGTTCTCCTCTTTCTATTTTGGAAAAAATCTCTCGTTTAATTATCCTTATTTCTTGCTCTAAAGCTTTAAGGTGAGGTGTTAAAGTCATTACTTCTTTACGCAAAGACTCTACTCTATCTCTAAGAGCTGTCCTTTCAAGAGCCCGTCTACTAATAAGTGGTTTTCGTTCTTTTCCTATTGTATCTCTTTGTTTTCCTTTTCTGCTAGTGCCCATATAAAATAAATAAGTAAAATAGTGTTATAAACTTTTCTATGTTCTAACTGCCGGCAAGCCAACAATTTTGAATTATTCTTTTAGATCAACAATACTACCCATGAACAAAATTTCTTTTGTTTCATTATTTATTATAAAGAACATAAATGGATGGTTTGCATTAAACACTTTTATAGGCTCTTCATCTATAGGCTTTGAAGTAATTCCAACACCGATTACTGTTGCAGCAGCAGCTTCTGTTCCTTCTTCGTTTACTTCAACAAAAGCTTTATGAACAACATTAGATACAAATAAGTTTCTAATACCTGTAAAACCAGATAAATCTGCAGAATCAGTAAATACTTCTTTCAAACCCAAATCACCTAATTGTTCTTTTATTTTATTATAAGTTATTTCTAATTTAAATTTAGGCAAAAACAAATTTACTTTCTCATTGCTTAAACTATTTAAAATATTATTAAATTTAGTATTATCAAAGCCATTTAATGATTCTAAATCTTTTTTTGGCAAAACAACAATAGCAGATAAGTCATAGCCTTTGTAAGGTAATTCTATTGCTTGTAGTTGAGAATCTTCAAAATAATTAAATCTTTCATCATACAGGCTCATCATATTTGCGTTTAATTTTTGCCCAAAATCATTTGTAAATTCTTTTTCTTTTGTATTTTTTTCTTCAAAGGCAATTAACCATTTACCTTTAAAATATATTGCATTAGCAATAACTATTCTTGTTGCATCACTAATAAAATCTTTTGATATTATATCTTTAATCTTATTATTTGTTTGGTTCTCAACCCAAGTGTTAATTACTTTAACAGCATTATCAACATTACTAAAATCAATATTTTCTAATTTTGCACCATAATATTTTTCAGCATTATTTATATATTCTGGCAATAAAGTAAAGTTGTTATTCACCCATAATGCATTTGCAGTACTTAATTTATAGTCTTTATTTGCACCATTAATTGTTTTATATATGTTTGCAAAAGCAGGTCTTCTTATTTCCAAACTGGGATAACCAAAGACAGTATCTAACTCTTTCTGTGTATTTCCTTTTGATGCCTCTGCTAAAATTGCAAATGCAGAAAATATACTATAAGGAGAGAAAAATTGGTTCTCTGTTTTTGACAATTCTTTATAAAAATTAAATACAAAATTATTATTTCCTTTAACAACACTAGTCAAAGCATCTGGGTTAAGATTCAAATCATCTATTACAACATCTGATGAATTATCATCTGTTTTAGGTATTTCTTGATCATTATCAACCAAAAACCCTATACTTAAAATAATGCCTACAAATACCAAAATCACAAATATTGTTAATGCCTTATGCAACATATCACCACTCCTGTAAGATATATTATAAATCCTTATATAAAATTATCTTCATTTGTACTATATATGACAATTCTAAAAGATGGCTTAATACCTAGAGAATACCAAACAAACATCTATAATGAAATCCTCAAAAAGGGAAGCACTTTAGTTGTATTGCCAACAGGTTTAGGAAAAACAATTATTGCAATAATGTTATTTGCTCACTTATTAGAGAAAAAGGCAAATTCGAAATTTCTTTTTTTAGCACCTACAAAACCATTAGTGCAGCAGCACTATGAAACAGTACAAAAATTTTTAAATGCCGATAGTATTGCTATTACTGGAACAATTCCTCAAAAGAAAAGAACCAAATTAATTGAGGATAATCAAATAATAATTGCAACACCGCAAACAATAGCAAATGACCTCCCCATATTAAATCAAAACTTTGATTTAATAATATTTGATGAGGCACACAAGGCACAAGGCAACTACGCATATACTCTAATTGCAAAAAGGTACGCTAAATCATTAAAAGTAGGATTAACAGCATCTCCAGGAAACAAAAGAAGCGAAATAAAAGAAGTCCTGCAAAATTTGGGAATAGAAAATATTGAAGTTAAAACAGAAAATGATTTGGATGTGAGCCCCTATGTCCAGGAAACAAAAACTTATTGGATAAAAGTTCAATTACCAGAACAATTACAAGAAGTCAACAAATTACTTTGGGAGTTCATTAATGAAAAAGCTCAGCAACTACGATCTTTAGGATATGCCTTACGGCATGGATTCACTCAAATGGAATTATTAAACATGCAAAAAAGAATATTCTTAGAATTACAACAAAAAAATCCCTTAGCATATAGAGGTATTTCTACTGTTGCAGCAATGCTAAAAATAAATCATGCAGTAACATTAATGGAGACGCAAGGAGTAAATGCTTTAAAATTATATTTTGATAAATTAGATCAAGAAAAAGAAGATAACAAATCTAAAGCAGCAAAAACTATTTTCAATGATGATAGAATTAAAAAAGCAAAATACATACTGGACGGATTAGATTTAATGGATATTGAACATCCAAAAATCAAAAAATTAGAAGAATTATTACTTAAAGAATTGGCTAAGAATCCAAATCAAAAAATAATTGTTTTTAATCATTACAGAGATTCTGTTACTTACTTAGAAACAACATTAAATAAAAATCCATTAATTAGTGCAAAAAGGTTTGTTGGTCAAGCAACAAAAAATAATGATAAAGGATTAAATCAAAAAGAACAAAAACAAATTATTGATGACTTCAAATTGGGCAAATATAATGTTTTAATTTGTAGTTCGGTTGGGGAAGAAGGTTTGGACATACCTTCAGTAGACACAATATTTTTCTATGAGCCAGTACCTTCAGATATTAGAACTATCCAAAGAAGAGGTCGAACTGGAAGATTCAATGCAGGGCAGATATTTATTTTAATAACAAGTAATACAAGAGATGAAATGTTTTTCTGGTCCGCAAATAAAAAAGAAAAAACAATGAAAGACACCCTCCAAAAACTTTCAAGAAAGGAAAGTCTAAATGATAAAATCAAAAAAATAGAGGAAACACACACAATAAAAGATGTTGTTGAAAATAAACCAGAAATAATAAAACAAAAACTCCTAAGTGAAGCAATAACTGAAATTAAAACTGAGGAAAAAGAAATAAATAAAAAAAAACTTGATAAAATAACTATTGTTATTGATACAAGAGAAAGAAACTCATTGACAGCAAATGAATTAAGGAAGAAAGATTGTGAAATTATTGAAAAACAAATAGGTATTGGAGATTATCAAGTTGGCGAAGATACAATTATTGAACGAAAAAGTGTAAATGATTTTGTTAATTCTATTTTAGATGGACGTCTTTTTTCCCAAGCAATTAAATTAACTTCTTTTGAAAAAGCATTATTAATTGTCGAAGGCAATATGGAAAGTGTTTTTGAAGACAGAAACATTAACAAACAAGCAATACACGGTGCAATGTTTTCAATTATGTTAGAGTTTAAGATTCCAATTTTATTTGCATTAGATGGTTATGATACTTGCGAGTTTGTTTATGAAATGGCAAAAAGAGAACAATTTAGGAAAGATAAACCCAATAGTTTTAGAAAAGTTCACAAGAGCGATAACTTGCATATAAATCAACGCAATATTATGGAAGGTCTGCCCTTTATTGGTGCAACATTAGCAGAAAGATTAATTAAAGAATATGGCTCAATAAGGTTGTTTGCAAATACATCATTGGAAAGATTAGAAAAGATAGATAAGATTGGTGAAAAGAAAGCAAAGATTATATTTGATATATTAAATAAAAGTGATGAAACAAAAGAGGAAAAGAAAGACTAATTATAATTCTTTACAAAACAAAAATGCTTCCTTTGATTTTGAATCTTTTAATATAGTTCTAGGAAAAAGAATCCTACCTTTTGATTTTGCAAATACTTTCTCATTATTATCAAATCCTATTAATTGATCTTTATTTATCTTTTCAAAATCTTTAAACTGTTTCTCCAAAATAAAATCAGTCTTCGCCAAATACATATATTCTGCTTTAAGCTTTACTTTAGAATATTTCTTTATTGAATAATTAATCAGATCAAAATAAGATAACACTGAAAGAATTGATTTCTTACAAATAACTATTGATTTTTTATCATTAATATAACCAGATTCTAAACAAATGCCTATCTTTCCAATTAAATTCATATAATAATCTGTACCGCCTGGTTGAATTTTATCAAAACCACAGCATACCAATTTAACAGGCAAATAATCTATTACCTTATTAGCATTTTTCTCACAAATTATAAATGGTTTTGATTTTGGTGTATTACTTGCATGTAAATCTAAACAAATATCATAACTATTTAATATTTTTTTAATATCATCAGATAATCGCTCTTCATAACTATTTGTTCTCTTTTTATTCTTTAAAAAACATCTGTTAAGATTTTCCTCAACAAAACGAACATTCTTTTTAATTGCGGCAGGATTTGCAAATAAAAAAGTTACTTTCCCTTTTTTAATTTTAAGGTTCTTTAACAACAAATTAGTTATTGCTCTTATACCTGGTAATTCATTTCCATGTACACCTGCAATTATACAAACATTTGGACCACGTTCTTTGGAATCTATAATAAATAAATCTTTTGTGGTTAATTCTTTGAAAATCATATACAATTATTGTTATTCCCACTATAAATAGATTATTATTTCTTTTTCCTCTTCTTATACCAACCAACTAAAAACAAAATACCAATTAAGAATGTTGGTCCTGAAATCATCAAGAACCATAGTAAATAATACCATTGAAAACCAGTTTGGAATATTTTTGGTATTACAGATACAATGTAAAGTAATCCTACAAAAATAAAAGTAATTCCGCCAACTAGTTCGTATTTCCATGATATTACTAAAATTATTGCTAAAACTATTACAGGAATATTGTTTATAAATAATTTAAATAGTGTTTGCCAAAAACTCAAATTAGACGAAAATACATCTAATGAAAATAGAAATAAGAAACAGATAAATAGTATTGACAGAACTCGTGGAATCCAATAAATATATTTATTTACTTTCTTTTGCATAATACTAGTATAACTAATCAGTTTTTATTCTTTGCCTCTATTATTATATATAAGTGATAGTATGGGAACACCGATTGGAGATTTAATTTGGAAAGAGGAAATTGAGCTTAGCAGTCTTAAAAATAAGACTTTGGGTGTTGATGGTCACAATATTACCTATCAATTCTTGACAACAATCCGAGATTTAAATGGCGAGTACTTAACTAATTCAAAAGGAAGAGTAACAAGCCATATAATTGGTTTGTTCTATAGAATAAGCAAACTGCTTGAAGAAAATATTAATCTGGTTTTTTGCTTTGATGGAAAATCTTTGGAATTGAAAAAAGAAACTCAACAAAAAAGAAAAGATATTAAAATTGAGGCAGAGACAATCGCAAAACAAAAAAAAGAATTAGGAGAAACAAAAGAAGCTAGCCGTTATATGAAAAGAACAGCCAAGATTACTAGTGAGATGATTGAAGATGAAAAAGAGTTATTGGATTGCTTCAATATTCAACACTTTGATGCATTATATGACGGCGAAGCACAGTTAAGTACAATGAATATTAAAGGTCAAATTGATGGTGTTATTTCACAAGACTTTGATGTTCTTCTTTTAGGGGGCAAAGATCTTTATAGGAATATTGCAATTTCTGGCAAAAAGAAATTGCCCAATAAAGATTATTATGTGCAAGTTAAACCTGAACATATTAATTTAGAAAAGACTTTGGAAAAAATGCAATTAACAAGAGAAAAATTAATTTGGATTGGAATTTTAATAGGAACTGATTTTAATGAAAAAGTTCCTAAAGTGGGACCTAAAACAGCAATTAAATTAGTACAAGAAAATGATTCTTTAGAAACCATATTTGCAAAATTAGAATACAAACCAGATTTTGATTATAACGAAGTTTACAATATATTTGCAAAGCCAAAAGCAAAAGATATTGAATTGAATAAACCTCAATTACCTGATTTCGAAAAAATAAAAGACCTCCTTATTGGAAAGTATGAATTTAATGAAGACCGAGTTAATAACACTTTAGGGGAGTTGGAAAAAACATTAACTGAAAAGAAAGCCCAAAAGACACTTTGGGGCTGAAGAATAGAAAACTATTTATATTTGTAGGTTATAATATAAGTAATCTATTATTAGATTAGTTGGAGGACATTTCGGTTGTCCTGAAAAGGATGTGACCATTTAAGCCTATGTCAGACATTCGCCATTAATCTGGTGACTGGACTATAACTCACCAGACGAAATCTGTGTCTATTAAGCTTCCTGATGGCGCGATCGAGATCACCTTTAAAGCGATAGATAGGTTAAGCTGATTCTATTGTGCTTGAGGCACTCTTTCACCGAGTCCAGATTCAACTTAAATTTCTTTTTTTAAAGAGGATAATTATGGTAAAGAGAAAAGTAAAAAAAACACAAAGAAAAATAAAAAGACCCGTAAAAAGGGTCAAAAGAATAAAAAAAATTAAAAGAAAAATAAAAAACAGAAAACCAAGCAACAAAAGCAAATTATCAAAAGTAAAAAAGATAATGAAATTAGCAAAGCTTGGGAAACTCAAGAAAATTAAAAAGAAGAAATCAGCCCATAAAAAAGGAAAAAGAAGTAAAAGATAATAATTCTACTAATTTAATAATAATCTTTTAAATATATAACTTATGCATAAATTAAAATCAATTAAAAGAAAGATTCTGGCAACATTATTGTTTTCACTAATTGCAGCAATTGCTTTAATTGTTCACGTATTTTTTTTGATTTAGATTTAACACAAATACAAAGATTATCTATTGAAGGCTTTGTTTTAACTTTTGTAATCTTATTCCCTACTCTTTTGTTTTTGGAATGGGTTTTTGATTTAGAAAATAAAGAAGAATATCAATATTTGGAAAGAAGAATATCAGAATTGGAAAAGAAGATCAAAAGATAGAAAAATACTTACAAATTATCATAGACATTCTTTCGATGACCTACTTTTACAACATATATTATAAGTTTATTGTCTTGAATATCAATAATTGCTCTGTAATCTCCAGTTCTTAATTTGTAGTATGGTGAATTAGTTGATCTTTCTAAGTAGTCATACGGCCTTATTCTTATTCTTTCTAAGGATTTCAATATTTTTTCTTTCATGTTATAATTCAATTTATCCAATATTTTTTTAACTTTGGGAGGAATTATTAATTCGTAAATCATTTAATACCATACTCTTTTTTTAGTTGATCTAAAGTGTAATATCTTCCTGCTTTAATGTCTTTTTTAGCTTCTTCTATATCTTTTAATGTTTCTTTACTTAATGCTTTTCTATCATCTATTAAATCTTTTATTATATCTTCATATGTTTCGCTAGAAAATAATTTTAACGCAATTAATTCTGCTTTCAAATCATTACTTATCATAATAGTAGTAGCCATTATGATTCACCTCGGTATCTGTATCTCGCTATAGTTAACTATAGTCAAATATAATACCCTATAGAAAAGTTTAAAAAGATATCTAAATTAAAAAACAGCTTAAGAAGACACATTGCAAATTGTTCCAGAAGTATCAAAGGAATTCTCATTGATGCTATCACAATTACAACTTATTGTTGCAAGACCTGCTTCTTTATGATCCAAAAAAGAATCAAACAAATTAAAAAAATCAAGATATGAATCTGATGATGTATCAGGATCATTATAATAATCATCTATTGATTTCAACCATGCACATTCTTCATACTCTGGAAGTCTTTCTTCTTCGGGAAGCATTGCATAATAATCGTAAATAACCGGTCCTTTTATAATCTTCCGGTTTACTAATTCATTATTCTCAAAATTGTCCATTCTATATTTTTCTCCTGACAAATATGCATTAGCAGATATTGGAAATTCTCCTGTGCTTACCATATTACAACTCAAAGAAACTTTTTTCGATACAAATTTATTCCATTTGAATATAAAATCAGTACAAATATAAAAAGAGATCTACTTTTACTTTGACAAAATTAAAAGAAATAAATAAAATCAGAGAGTATTTAAAGTTAATTTTTACTGAACTACAATATTAGATATATTTATATATTCTAAAAAGAATATTAATATATGGCAAAATATACTCTAATTATAGAAAAAGATGAAGATGGCTGGTTAGTTTCTGAAGTCTTAGGATTACCTGGTTGTCATACACAGGCAAAAACTATGAATGAATTAATAGAAAGAACAAAAGAGGCAATTCAAGCGTACCTTGAAACAAACAGTAGCAAAATAGATGTTTTTCAACAATTTGTGGGAGTACAACAAATAGAGGTGTAATTTTGTCACACCTTCCAAGACTAACTGGAAAAGAAGTTGCAAAGATAGTTGAGAAATTCGGATTTTTTTATAGTCATACTACTGGAAGTCACATTGTATACAAACACCCAAATGGAAGAATAACCACTATTCCTTGCCATTCTGGAGAAGAAATAGGTTCTGGACTACTTAACAAAATAATTAAAAAAGACTTGGGAATTACAAGAGATGAGTTTTTAGAAAAAATATAATTTTAAAAAAATAAAAAAAGAAAAGAAAAAAGGGAAAAATCCCTTTCACTTGATTTACTTAAAGATAGTCTAAGTCTAGATCATCTTTGCTACTTGGTCTTCTGTCATCATCTGTTTTTATGAATGGACTGTGAACACCTGTGAAAATAGCAATAACTTCAATCTTGTTCTCGAAAGTTGGGTCAACTCTTGCACCCCAAATTACTGCAGCTTTAGGATCTAAGTTTTCAGTCAACAACTCACCAATTGAGTTTGCTTCACCTAAAGTCAAATCTTGGCCACCAGTAATGTGGATCAATACACCATTTGCACCAGAGATATCAACATCTAACAATGAGTTCTTCAAAGTGTCACCAACAACTTCTTTAACTCTGTCAACACCTTTACCTTCACCAACAGCTATAACAGACAATCCCTTGTTTGTCATAATTGCTCTTACATCAGCATAATCCAAGTTAATCAAAGATGGCTGAGTAATAGTTTCAGTTATTCCAGAAACTGTTCTTGAGATTACTTCATCAGCAACTCTGAAAGCATCCTGAATTGGCAAGTTAGGCACTAACTCAACTAATCTATTGTTATCAATAACAACAACAGTGTCTGAGTATTGCTTCAATTTTCCTAATCCTTCTTCACCTTTAATTATTCTTGCTCTTTCCATTTTAAATGGATAAGTTACAATAGAAATTACAATTGCACCTTGTTGTTTAGCAATATCTGCAATAATTGGACCAGCACCTGTTCCTGTTCCACCACCTAAACCTAAAGTTAGGAACAACATATCAACACCGCGCAAAACCTCTTCCAAAGCAGATTTACTTACTTCCGCAGCTTTTGCACCAACTTCTGGATAACCTCCAGCACCTAATCCTCTAGTTACACTTTTACCAATCAAAATCTTTACAATATCATCACTTAAAACAGCTAACTGTTGCTTATCTGTGTTAACAGCAACTAATTGAGCACCAGATACTCCCATTTCTGCAATTCTGGATATACTGTTACAACCTCCACCACCCACACCTAATACCATAATTTTTGGTGTGCCAAATTCTGAAACGCCCTCGTCACCAACCATTTTAGTCTTGGTTTCAGTAGCGTCTTTTATCATTGACTTCATATTTCTCCCTCCCAACTTAAATAACAAGAAAAATTATATACAATATCTTCGCAGTATTTATAAATCTTTTGCATATTTTTATCATTATGTTTAAGTCGTAATTTTTTGTATTTTATGTAGCTTTATGATTTGATGAAAAAGGGGTGTTATGTTTAATGTGAGGTAAATCTTTAAGATGTGTTAAAATTGCATCCCTATTTGACTTAATAAATAAAAAATCAGTTTCAATAAAAAATATTAATAAAAATAGTATCAAAAAGAGCGCAAGGAACTTCATTGAGTGGACTTACAGGACAACTATTGTTAATCAAAATTTTACTCAGACCAGGTGGCCACAAACTACCTTCTAAATAGTTACCGTTGCTCCATTCCTGTCCTAGCGGGTTTCTAAATAGAAAGCATTTGCAGTCTGATCCTCAAGGCAAAATTTTTGATGCAATAATTACCTTTGGGCCGCCTCAATGCTTTTCGATCCAGAGTAAAGTGGATTCTCTGGGTAGGGGACCACTAACCCCCCGATCTAGTTCCTTGCATATATTTTGTATTAAGATTCATTTATAAATATAACTCAGATTTAAAATATTATCTCTTCTGATTATATAACCTATATATAAAAGAATTTATTTCTAAATTCAATCTTTTTGTTAGTTTTTTTGCAAAGAAATTTGTCCCGTTAGCACAGCGGTGGTGCGTTCGACTGTTAATCGAGAGGTCGCAGGTTCGAATCCTGCACGGGACGCTTGTGGAATCTTGCATTCCACTAAAGCCGTGTACGGCTTTGTTTTTTCATGAACATTTTGCTTTTAAACATCATGCAAAAGGTTCTTAGAATCCTGCACGGGACGTTTTTGCTTTGTATCAAAACAAAGTATTTTGACAAAATAACTTTTTTTAAAATACATGGACCCTGTGGTCTAGTGGTTATGATGTCGCCTTGACGTGGCGAAGATCGCCGGTCCAACTCCGGCCAGGGTCATATCCTTTTTAGAAAAAGGCTAAGCAGGGATGGCGGAGTGGTTAACGCGTTAGACTGCTAATCTAAACTCCGAAAGGAGGCGAGGGTTCGAATCCCTCTTCCTGCGTCCAGTTTTTTCTTTCTTTTAGAAAAAGAAAGCAAACACACGGTATGTTAAAAGAAAGAAAAATAGTGGCTATGCCACAGTTTCTTTTTGGGATAAACTTTACACCTTTTTCTTTCCAAAGAAAAAGGGGTGTAGGGCCTGGTAGCTCAGTCTGGTAGAGCATTGGACTCTTAATCCAAGTGTCGCGGGTTCGAATCCCGTCCGGGTCATTTGTGGAATTGCAAATTCCACTCAATACACAAATGTGGATTGGGGTTTTCCATAAACGCTTTTCTAAAAAGGGTTTTGAGGATCCCGTCCGGGTCATACAAACAACAGATTTTTATAGTTCCTTACAATAACATATATTGTGGTTTTATGGATCGTTTAGTTTTTAAAATAGAAAAAGATGAAGATGGTGTTTGGGTTGCTGTTGCATTAGAAGCCGGAATTACAACACAGGGCAATACATTGGACGAACTATTCAAAAATATATTAGATGCAGTAAGACTCCATTTTGATAACAATGATCCAAAAATAGAATTATTATTAGATATGCCTACAACAGAGACTATTTATGCCTAAATTAATTTTGTCTGCACAAGATATAATTAAATACCTTAAAACAAAGAACTATTTTATCATTAGTCAAATTGGAAGTCACATTAAATTAAAAAATGAAACTATTAACAAAACTATAATTGTACCTAATCACAACCCAATCGCACAAGGAACACTAAATAACATAATTAATATTCTTTTAGATCAAACAGGTATTGACAAACAAACAATAAAAAAAGAATTAGAAGAACTCTAAATCTCTAATATATTTAGTTTTTAGTCAAAGCCTTTTTAATTAGCTCTTTATGTGCATTATATGGAACAGTAATCTTTAACTTTGGCTCATTTTGCATTGCATTCTTTATTGAATATTGAGCACCTGAATTACCGGCCCAACTTCTTCTTGCCAAACCATTATTAACATCAAAGTGAATCATACTATTTAATCTCCTATCTGAATCTTGAGAACCATCTAAAACCATTCCAAATCCGCCATTTATAACTTCACCCCAGCCAACTCCGCCACCATTGTGAATACTGACCCAAGTTGCACCTCTAAAAGAATCACCAATTACATTTTGTATTGCCATATCTGCAGTAAAACTCGAACCATCATAGATATTTGATGTTTCTCTATATGGGGAATCAGTTCCAGAAACATCATGATGATCTCTTCCAATAACAACTGGACCAGAAATCTTTCTCGAGTTTACTGCATCATTAAATGCTTTTGCAATTTTAGTTCGACCTTCACAATTAGAATATAGTATTCTTGCTTGTGAACCAACAACTAAATTATTTTTTTGTGCTTCAATTATCCATTTTAAATTATCTAATATTTGTTGTTTAATTTCTTTTGATGCATTTTTTGCTTGCTCTTCTAAAACATCAGCAGCTAATTTATCAGTTACTTCTAAATCCTTTTTGTCTGCTGATGTACAAACCCATCTAAATGGACCAAAACCATAATCAAAACATATCGGTCCCATAATATCTTCAACATATGATGGATACCTAAATTTAGTTTTATCATCATTCATTATATCTGCACCAGCTTTACTTGTTTGCAATAAAAATGCATTACCATAATCAAAGAAATACATTCCTCTTGATGTTAATTTATTAATTGCAATAACTTGTCTAATTAAAGATTTTTGTACTAGCTCTTTAAATTTTTCTGGGTTTTCAGTCATCATTTTTTTAGAATCTTCAAAAGATAATCCTACAGGATAATAACCACCAGCAAAAGGATTATGCAATGATGTTTGATCCGAACCTATATCAATATTAATATTCTCTTTTGCTAAAAATTCCCACAGATCAACAATATTTCCTAGATATCCTAAAGATACAGATTCTTTTTTTTCTTTTGCTAAATTTATTCTTTCCAATAATTTAGTTAAATCGGAATGAATTTCATCCAACCATTTCTGTTCATGTCTTTTTTCAATTGCTTTTGGGTTTATTTCTGCAATAACACCAATGCCACCTGCAATTACACTTGCTTTTGCTTGAGCACCAGACATACCACCTAAACCAGAACTTACAAATACTTTTCCTTTTAAATCATTTGCATCTTTATCAATTTTTCTACTTGCATTCAATAAAGTTATTGTTGTTCCATGAACAATTCCTTGTGGGCCAATATACATTGCAGAACCAGCAGTCATTTGTCCATATTGTGAAACCCCTAGTACATTCATTCTCTCATAATCATCTAAACTTGAATGATTTGGAATAACCATTCCATTTGATATAACAACTCTTGGTGCATCTTTATGTGATGGAAATAATCCTAAAGGCAAACCTGAATTCATAACTAAAGTTTGTTCATCAGTCATTGTTGCTAAATACTGCATTGTTAATCTAAATTGAGCCCAATTCTGAAATGCTGCACCATTTCCACCATATATAATTAATTCATCTGGATGTTGAGCAACTTTTGGATCTAAATTATTAAAATACATGTGCATAATTGCTGCTGCTTGTATTGATTTGTGAGGATAATCATTAATTGGTCGAGCATAAATTTCATATTCTGGTTTGAATCTATACATATAAATTCTACCATATGTTTCCAATTCTTTTGCAAACTCAGGAGCAAGAATTGCATGATGTTTCTCTTTAAAATATCTTAAGGCATTGTGTAAAGCTAATTCCTTTTCTTTATGTGTTAAAATATCTTTTCTTTTTGGAGCGTGATTTATTTTGAGATCATAAGGTTTTAATTCTGGTAAAACCTCAGGAATACCTTGTAAAATTTCTTCTTTAAAAGATAAACCACTCATAAATACACCTCTTAATCCCAAATATAAAGACTTTCATTATTCTTAATTCTATTCATAATGTTTTTCTTGTTTTGCTTCAACTCATCGCTTGAAATAGTATTGTTTTGTGCTCTTTGCAAAGCAAAATTAAAAAGAACCTCAAGATTAACAATATCTTCTATATTATAATTAACTAATTTGTTAAGAGCCTCTTGATTTCCGGCCTTGTACTTATGCCAAAGTGTAACTGCCTCTGAACCTTTCATGCCTTCAACTTCTGACATTCTGCTTAATCCCAATTGCTGTTCAACCTTCTTTAATCCGCCATAATAACCCATTTGCCAAAATAAATACATCAAGTCTATTGATTTGAAGTTACATTGAAGGCCATAATGTTTATTAATAAAGGGCAAATCAAATCTATTGCCATTAAAAGTAACCAAATACCTACACTTATCAATGTCTTGACAAGCTTTTTTGTGATTCTGTGTGTCAATGTAAACACTTGTTGCATCACTAGAATGCAAACCAATTAGAGTTATATGATTGTGCTCAGAACTCAAGCCAGTTGTTTCAATATCCATATACCCCACACTAGACAGACTATTTTTATCCATTGCTAGGTTATTATCAGATATTTGTTGAAACTCTTTTTTTAAGTCTTGCAAGTTACTAATGGATTCCATTTTATCACACTAAACAGTATAATTTCGTGTATTATTAAAATGCTGTTGAATAAAAAACTGTTGATAATAAGAAATTCAAAAAGTATATATACTTGTATGAACTATTCTTTTCTAATTTCTAATATAAAAGGATACGGAATATTATATTTTGGAGGGAACTAAAATGCAATTGAAAATTTTATCAGTATTTTTTACTTTGTTTATGTTGTCATTACTTGTTGGGGGTGTGTTTGCTGAAACTAGCTCACAAGGTCCTGATGAAATACCACCAATTGGTGAGCCTGCTAAAGGTTTTGGGCCAGGAGGCCAACCACCAATGAACAATGGTTCTAATTTAGATTTCGGTTTACCTTTTTCAAGTTTTGCTGATCCAGAATATGTAGCTCAGCAGAAATTTATGGAAGGGATGACTGCAGTGTACATGTGGATTTATTCTAATAGCAATGATGTTATTACAAAATGCGATAAAAATAAAGAAGAACTTGTTTCTAAAGTAGTAGACATTATAAAAGATGCAGAAGAAACATCAGATGTCTGCAAAAAATTTGAGTCTCAGGTGCAAGAATGCAATCCTGAATCATTTTGTAAAAACTTTCAGAAAGGAAACCTTCCTTTGCCACCAGAAGCAAAAATAATTTTAAAGAAAATGGGAAAAGACCCCTCTAAATTAACATCTAATGATTTGACAGAAGATCTTATGATAGATATTTGCAAAGCACAATTCAACAAAGAAATTGAAAATAAAAAAGCTTATGCAGAAAAAGCAAAAACATCAATAAAATCACAACTTTCAAATTTTAGAGCAAAGTGTAATGAATTAAAGAAATTTAAAGATACCACTGGCCCAGAAATAAAATTGCCTGATTTCTATATACCTAAAATGCAAGAAGTAAAACAAGAAATAAAAGAATCCAAATATAAAGAAGAGTGGAAAGAACCAGAATATAAAGAAGATATAAAAGAACCAAAGCAAGATGAAATAAACCAACAAAATTCAGAAGACCAGACTGAGAAGCTTCCTACCACTACCACCCAATCTGATGAAATAACACAACCTAGTGAACCAACACAACCTGACGAGACAACAACTCAACCTGTTGAATCAGAGCCAGAACAAAAGGAATCTGATTCTGAACCAGTTTCTACAAAAACAGCAATTACAATTATTCCAAAAAATCCTGTTGGCTTATTTGGTTTAGCATCAGAACAACCAAAAAAAGCAATTTGTGGCAACAATTATTGTGAACCTGATTTAGGAGAAAATCCTGAGAACTGTCATGATGATTGTACAAAAAACGATTTTTATAAATCTTCAGTAATAGGCCCCCAGCAACCCGGTATGGGTGGTGGACCTCAAGGCAGTCCAGAAATGATGTGCGACTTAACTGATGATGAAATTATTGAAATGTATTTACCACAAGAGATGATTAATATTGAAGACATGAAAGAAAAAGCAAATTATAAGTGTAAAATAGAATCATCTAATATGATGAGTGGCGTAAACATGATGAAACTTGAAGGCGCTAAATGTTTAGCAAATGCAGCATTAGATTGTGCTTCTAAACAAAAAATGGTCGAAAACTGCAATACAGCTAAGTCAAACCCAGAAACTGTAGCTAAATTTATGGTTAATAATTTATGCAGGCAATTTGGAGTGAAACTAGTAGATCATGATTTATATAAATTAGCAGATAAATGGTTATCTATTGATCCTGCACTTGCTTATGAACTTGGTGACACAATAGATAATACCCTTGAAGACCAAAAAGAATTAGGTTTCTTCAGCTATTTATTCGGCAATGATGATTATGCAAATAAAATGCAAGAAAAAGCAGATAAGTTAAAAGCAATTAAACAAAGAATAGTAGATAGAAATATTAATGATCCAGAAACAATAAAAGTGTTGGAAGAACAAACAAAAGAACTAAATAATGAAGCAAACAAGTTCGGAAACTTCTTTAACTTCTCAAGACTGTTTGGAACTGGTGGCAGTAAATAAATTCTGCCATTCTTTTTTCTTTTTTTTATTAATAGTTTATGTTATTTTCTATAAATCGTGTAATATCAAATTTCTTTTTTCTAAATGACATTATAATTCTACCATTTTGCAAAAAGTAAAATAAAATGCCTTCTGTATGTGTTAAATTTGGGCCAGCATCTTTAACTAATTTTGTAGGTTTTCGCTTTCCAAATATCTTTTCAATGTCTTCTTTCTCTTTTATAATTCCTAATGCAGAAAATATTGCTATTTCTGCACCTTCGTGGGTAACATATAAACCCAAAGGTTTTCTTTGTTGTTTTACTGACTTAGCAATTTCTGTAATCATAAATTTTAAAAGTTGTTGTCCCAATTTTTTTAATTCTTGAATTGGTTTTCTTGCATCTAAAGCACTTAAAATTTCATTAATTCTATTTCTTGTCTGAAGTTCAGCTTTTTCTGCATCTGTTAACTGCCCTTTTTTCAATCTTTCATCTGCAATTCCTTTTGTTGTTCTCCCAGTTTTTGCTGAATCATAACCTTGTGTTGCATAATCTATTGTTTCTAGTGTTCTATCAAATTTTGAGCCTGCGGAAATTATCTCAAAACCAGAAGGCAATTTAGATCCTGCCCAAAAAGCTTGTCGTCTTCCATTTAAATCTAGATTAAAACCAGCATTAATACTATGCCTTGCAACTATTGCCATAGCTCTTGATTGTTTAACCAAATTACCATGTTTCAAATAAATCTGTTTTGGTTTGTATCTTGTGACCATAATTTCACTTATAATATAATTACTTTTCCTGTTTTTAAATTCATTCTTATTTTATCGCCAGTCTTAATCTGTTTTGTAGCATTTTGTGTTCCAACAATACAGGGTATTTCTAATTCTCTAGACACTATTGCTGCGTGAGATGTTATTCCCCCTTCATCAGTGATAATTCCTTTAACCTTATGTATGTAGGGGGTATAATGCGGAGTTGTTTGCAATGCAACTACAATTTTTCCTTCCAAATCTTTTGCAGTATATTTATCTAATTCTTTTTGTGTAGGAATAAGAACAGCTTTACCTTCTACAAACTCTTTTGTTTGAAATGCGACTCTACCGCTTAGTTCTTTTGATTTTGAAATTTGTTGCAGAAATACATGATTCACAATAGCATTTATTACAACAAGATTGGTAATCACAGAAGAATGTTTACCATAAAAAACATAAACTAATTTCTTATTATGTCGTTTCTTAATTAAATCTGTCAAAGCAGTTTTGTCCTTGCAAAATTTTTTAAACTCAGTAAAAGAAATTGTGTTAAAAGTTTTCAAATCATTCGCAATTAAATAATCCTCTATTTTCTTAAGCAATTGTTCTTCATAAAAAGTTATTGTGTTGCGCCATTTGTCGTGTTGTTTATATAGTCTTGCAACTAATTTTGCATTTAACAAATCTTTGTGATCACCACAGACCATGCCAAAAGAAATACCCAACATAAAATTAGCACAGTGTTTCTGATATATTTCTACTGCTTTAAGAAAAGTCTTAGAATCTACAACCTTTAGTAATTTTGCATTTTTCCAAAGTTCAAAATCAGACTCAAACAAATTAGCAAATACTTTTGGGTTTTGTTTCAACCGTTTATAAGTTGTTAAATGGAATTTCTTAGCATCTTCTTTAGAAAAACATCTAATCATTTTGTTGTCTTTTGGCAATAATAATTTTGGCATCACACAATATTCTTTGGGGATATATTTTGCTTCTCCTAATGCCCGCAAATCAAAAAAGAAAAGATTACTATCATCGCGAACACCACCAAACCAGCTTTTGTTTAATATTTTTTTTAAGACTAAATTATTTTCCATAAATATCATTGACTGTATCCTATTTCTGGACAGGAAAAGTGGACAAATAAATCTAAATCTTTAGGGCCTACAAAAGGAACAAACTTGTGTGCTTTTGCTTTATTAACAAAATTGCACCTATTGTTTAACTTCTTTGAATAATCTATACTTAAAACAAACCGTCCCTTAGATATGGCATAATCTAAATATTCTAAATCCCATTTAGACCAAGATGCTGATTTATCAGTATCATAAAATGTGCTTTCAGCACCAATACCATCAATGTAATTAATATAATCATTTTCTTTTAATAATTCTAATGCATTCTGTGGAATAACTAATAAATTGGAGTTCTTTGCTTTTACTTTCACAGAAATATCTTTAACAAAATCAATTGCTTTCTGCTTTGCGTCTTTTACACCTTGTTCTTGCCAATATTCATAAACATCAATCAGATCTAAATAAACACCATCATAACCATTATCCAAATAATTTGCTATACGAGAATAGGTTAATTGTTTCCAATAAGGTTGCCAGAAAGCAACATAAAAACAATCTTCCCAATCTGGATTTTCTATTCCTATTATATCTTTAGGCATATTTTTGTAATAACTTCGCCAATTCTCTGCTTCACCAATGTCAATGTATGCAATTACATATTTCTTGTTACTGTGCAAGTCTTTTATTTGCTCATTTGTAAATTGTAATTCACCATCACCATTCTCAGGATCAATTACTAACAAAGATGTTTGCAATGATTTTAATTCATCGTAGTTTGAGTTTTGTAGCAGATATACAAAGCTCTCAATATCATAAGAATCTCTTTGTTTGTCTGCTAAAAACATATAACCTGTAGGATACAAATTAGTTTGCTTTATGCCAGTATCTTCTAAAATAACTTGCTCATAAGTTACTTTTTCAATACACAAGTTCACAAGATATACCCCAAAAAATAAAAGAAAACAAATTATCAATGCATAAATTGAAAATTTCATTTAATCACCTATGCCCTGTTGAACCTATTTCACCTCTGCTTACTTCCTTTATTTGTGGACAGTCTTCAAATTCAGGAATCAAAACATCTAAAAATAATCCTTGGACTAATCTGTCGCCTTTCTCTACTTTAACTATAGTATCTGTATAATTATAAAGTATTGCTTTTATCTCATTTTCAGGGCCACAAAAATCTTGATCTACAACACCAACACCATTTAATAATAACAAACCTTTTTTGTGTAAAGAACTTCTTGCAAAAATTAATAATGCATGAGTTTTAGGAGTTTCGACAATAAGATTTTGGGGTATTAATTTAAATTCTTTGGGGGGTATCTCACAGGATTCTCTACAATAAAAATCAAAACCTACACTGCCTTCTGTATGATATTTTGGCATAGGCAACGATTTGTCTACTATAGTTACTCTTACAAACAAAATATCACCTTTAAAACTCAAACTTCATTATCATTGGAAATAAAATCTTTGGTTCTATCTCCAATACTTTTTCTGGTTTTATCTTTTTTGTGCTCAAAATGTAAATATCTGTTATTTTCTCTGCTTTAAAACGAAATATTTTGCGTGCTTCTTTCATTTTTTCAGGCATACAGGGCTCCAATAATAATGTTAGAAGATTTATTCCTAAAACTAAATTATAAACAACAACACTTGCTTTTTCTTTATTAGTCTTAACCAATTTCCAAGGTTCAGTGTCGTTTGTATACTTATTTAAGAATTGACCCAAAGACATTATTTTCATAATTGCACCCTGCACTTTAAAACTGTCTAAATCATCTTTTACTTCTTTAATTGTTTTATCAATCTCAATCTGTATTGATTTTTCTATAGGATAGTCTTTTGTCAGATCTATGTAATTCTTTTGTGCAATAATTGCAACTCTGTTAATTAAATTACCTACAGTATTTGATAATTCCAAATATCTTTCTTCAAAAAATTTAGAATTAAAATCTGAATCTTCACCACAAGGCATCTGCCTCAAAAGAAAATATCTTGCTTCATCAACACCATACTTTGTCAATGTTTCTGGTGGAATAAAATTATTCAAAGATTTGGACATCTTTGTTCCATTTGTTGTCCACCAGCCATGAACAAAAAATCTTGGTGGCTCATAATTCATTGCTTTTAACATTGCGGGCCATAAAACTGCATGAAACCAAAAAATATCCTTGCCCAATATATGTGTTGCTGGCCAATACTGCTCTTTGCCCTGCAAACCAGAAATATAATTTATTAATGCATCAAACCATACCCAGACAACATGTTCTTTATCAAAAGGAACTTTAACGCCCCAGTCAGTGCTTTTTCTCGAAATACTAACATCTTTCAATCCTTGAGATAATCTTTGATGTGCCTCGCCTTTATATTTTTCTGGCAGAATAAAATCTTTTTTTGCAAACAATTCTTTTACGTAGAATTCATATTTAGACAATTTGAAGAAATATGTTTCTTCTTCCATTACTGAAACTGGTTTTTTATGATTTGGACATAAATCTCCAGGCAATAATTCATCATCACCATAATAACCTTCACAATCAACACAATATTTACCTTTATACTTTCCCTTATAAATGTCGCCATTATCATAAAATTTTTGGAACCATTTTTGAACTAAAGCTTCATGTTCAGGATCTGTTGTTCTAATAAAGTGATTTATTTCTATATGCATTTTATTTAGAACATCAAAAAACTTAGGAACAATAGTATCAGTAAATTCTCTTGGCGTTTTATTTGCTTGTTGAGCAGCTTTTGCAATTTTTTGACCGTGTTCATCTGTTCCTGTTAAAAAATAAGTGTCATAACCCAGAGATTTGTAAAAACGGGTTAGAAAATCAGCATTAACTGTTGTAAACACATGCCCAATATGTGGAGCATCATTTACATAATAAATTGGAGTAGTAAAATACATCATTTTACTAACACCTTTTTTTGATTTTGTTATTTTGGTGTTAGTTTCTTTTTCTTTTGACATATTAATTCCTCCATTTATTTTCTTTTCCTAATACATTCAAAATATCACTAAATTTATTTAGAACATAATCTGGTTTGTATTTTTTAATTATTGCTGAGATTTCTTTTTGTGTAACTCTCCTAGGAAGAGATCTGCCATAATAACCATATGCTGCAAAACAACTTTTAAAACCATTTCTTTTAGCCCCAAAAATATCTCTCTCAGGCCAATCTCCAACAAACAAAACATCTTCAGGTCTATACTTTAAAAGAGTTTTTACTTTTGTAAATGGAACATCTGTCGATTTATTTGCACCAGTATCATCAAAAGCAATAACAAAATCAAAAAAATCATCAATGCCTAATTCTGTTAACCTTATCCAAACAGACAGTTTTGGGCCATCACTAACTATACCAATAGGTATTTTTCTCTTAATTATTTGCAATAAAACATTTCTTACTTGTGGATAAGTGTGTGTTTCTGCTTGTTTAATTCGCCTATATGCAAATACTGCTTTTGCAATCAACTTCAAATCGTCTTCTTTTTTGTATTTCTTCAAGAATTTTTGAAATACCAGTTGATCTTCAACATTAAATCCAGTATCATATATTTTGTAAATTTCTTTTTTTATTTTCTTAAAAGAAATATTTAGTCCAGCATCATGCATTGCATTAATTGCTGCATCAATTGATTTTTCTTTTCTTGCCAAGAAATCCATTAATGTGTTATCCAAATCAAAAACTATTGCTTTAATCATGAAATCACCCTCCACCAAACTGCATCATCTGTTTGTCTCTCAACATTAACTTCGTTATGGGTTTGTAAATCATCATATATTTGAGTTATTGGTAAACCATTAAAATCTATTGCTCTCAATCTTTTAATAGTTATTGGTTTACTAGAATATTCTTTGGGCATTTGCTTTTTGCCAGCATGTCTTGATGCACATAATTGTTTCTTTGCACCTATTTTTACTGAAAGCATTTCCTCTATTGCTTTCAAAATATTTTCTGGATTATTAACACTATCACAATAAATTCCATTTAGCATTACAACCGGCTTGCCATTTTCTAATCCAAAAGAACCAAATACAAAACCAATTATTTCTGTTGGCAAACTAGGATCTGAACTT
>Ga0066637_10000479_pt1 | contig 23991 bp, 26 predicted proteins | sample CryGeyCG2014_020_FD_62737 | JGI IMG/M metagenome (GOLD analysis project Ga0066637, IMG submission 62737) | Groundwater microbial communities from aquifer - Crystal Geyser CG08_land_8/20/14_0.20 | ecosystem: Environmental > Aquatic > Deep subsurface > Groundwater | place: USA: Utah: Grand County...
TTTTAAGTTTGAGGGAATCAAAACAGATATTTTAACTATTACAGATAGTGATTCGTGGGACTTTGCAAACAACAATGCTACAGTAATTTTATGGGTAAAAAATTCACCTGTAACTAACGATCAATGTATCATGGAACATTATGATGGCGGTTCTCCTGGTGAAGGGTGGTATATTGATTTTCTCGGTGCCCAATATATAGGTAAAATTTTATTCGGGCACAGAGGCATTAACGGGATAGATTTACGCTCCGGAGTCCGTTATGATGATGATAAATGGCACCACATTGCAGCTGTCATCAATCAAAGTGAAAACATGTCATATTTATACATTGATGGAATATTCCAAGATTCAGACGACTATAGTGGTTTGGTGGATTGGAATCAGCAAATATACATAGGCAATTACCCAGGATATTACTACAACTATGAAGGTTACATTGATGAATTTCAGATATGGTCTCGTCCCCTTTCGCCAGAAGAAATCAACGCATCTTATCAAGCAGGATTGAATAGGCTATACAAAAATTTCACAGATTTGCCTGTAGGTTCCTACACATACCAGGTATACGCTGTTGATCAAGCAGGTAATCTCAACCAGACAGAATTACGAACACTTGAAATAAATGACAGGCCGACATTTTTTAATATAACAGAACCGACTGACCCTTCCACATATTCATCTGGAGCTAGTTATCAATTCAATGTAACAGTTACCGATACTGAGGCAGAACCAAGCGTTGTTTTTGTAGAATTCAATGATACAACAGGAATTTTAACTAATCTGGCTAACTTCACAATGTCAAATCAATCATCCGAGTATTATTATACATTCACAGATTTGCCTGTTGGTACATATAATTATAAATTTTATTCAAACGACACTTTGGATGAATGGAATTCTACCCAAGGGTATAAATTTACCATAAACAAAACAGCAACTCAACTAACATTAACAGCAATACCATCATGGTCAGAAACATATGGGGCACAGATAGTTGTGGGAGGAACAGAAAGTAATTCAGGGGATGGTGGATGCACATACAAATTGTATAGAAACGATATCGAAGTCACTAACCCTGAAACAATTACACTAGCGGCATACAAATACAACTACACATATAACGTAACATCCTGTCAGAACTATACAACAAATGAGATTTGGTCTTTTTTGAATATAAGCCAAGCGACACCTATATGTAATCTCTACTTGAACGGTTCAACAGATGATCAAACATACAACAGTAACCAGATAGTCAACCTGACAGGTCATGTGAACACTAGTTATGATGTCACAATCTACCTGGATATGAACGCCACGGGATATGGAAATGAATTCACATCAGATACAAATTCCTCAGTTGAGAATTTAACCAATACAAAAATTTTAACAGAAGGTAAATACAACATAACTACCCATTTCAACGGTGACCAAAATCATTCGTCCTGTTCTGATACAATCTATCTGACAGTTTTTGATACAACCCTACCAAACATCACCCTCATTTCACCAGCAAATAAATCAGGTGATAATGACGGGAACGTGACATTTGTTTATGAAGTTAATGACAATGCTAATATTATCAATTGTTCCCTTATAATAAATGGGGAAATAAATCAAACAAATACAACTATCCAGAAAGGAACTATCATGAATTTTGAATTAAACAATCTATATGTGGGTTCTTACAATTGGAGTATCATGTGTAACAGCTCTGTAAAAACAAAAATCGCTGGGACAAGAACTATATCAATCATAAAAACAACAGAATTCTCTGGAAATACAACCAACTTTAATAATAAAGATACCCAAAATATAAATAACCTTATTATAGATCAATCTACGTATGGGTCGATTAACTTTTCCGAAATTGTTGACTTAAGTCAAGGGGCTAATATAAATGAATATGTAAATATCAGTTTCAACAGAATAGAAATAAACTCGTCAGCTTTACCCAATCTTAACAAATCAGCAAAACTAACCTTCCGCAATTTGACATTTTCTAATCCTCGCCTAATAAAAGATAATAAGATATGCCCATCTTCGATATGCGCAAACGTATCTTATTCCAATGGTACACTCATTTGTGATGTTACGGAATTTTCTGCCTATTCCTCAGAAGAAACACCATCACTCCTGGAAACATCAGCTTCAAGCTCTAGGAGTAGTCATAGATGTAATTATGACCAAGATTGTAATTATGGCCAGTATTGTTTTGAGTACCAATGTTATAATTATGGATATGTTAATGCTACAGATTGTGAATATGGCCAGTACTACTTTAACAACACTTGCCATGACTATGAATGCATGGAGAACAAGGATTGTAAGGAGGATTATTATTGTTACGAACATGAATGTGTGAAGTTATTTGACATGGAAATAATAAGAATAGACTTCCCAATACAGCCAGGAGAATTTCTTGATTTCACATATTTTGTAAAAGGGATGTCCAATATAAGTGGAGATGTTAAAGTAGAATTTTGGATTGAAAATATCACAGATAAAGTAATATCAGGATTTGACACATTCTTCCTAGGATCTTATGAAAGCAAAACAAAAACAAAAGATTTATTTTTATCAGACAACATACCGCAAGGCTCTTATAACTTTTATATTCAAGTAAATTATGAAGATTATTCTGCCAAAGCATTTAGAGAAATACAAGTTAAAAAAGAAATTCCCTTAATTCTTGATATTATTCTATCAGAAATAAATCCTGAAAAATCTGATCTGAACTTTTATGCAGTTTTATCATTTAATAAAGATGAGCCAAATCCTATCTACTTACATGAAATAATAAAAAATGATAACGGAAAAGTATTTTGGTCCAAAGAAAGGAAAATGGAAATAATAAGATCAAAAAGAATAGACGAAACGGCAAGAAATCTTAAGCCAGGGGATTATACTTTAGAATTAGAGGCATTTTATAATAATAAAACATATAAAATAAGTGAAACTTTCACTGTTGAATCAACATTGACAGATTTGATTATGGGTTACATATTGATTTTGATATTATTTTCCTGTCTAACAGTGTATTTTATTTTCAGATCAAAGAAACAGGTGAAAGAAGGAAAAAAAGTTGAAAATGGATAAAAAAAATAAATTCTCATAAAATTAACCTAATCTTATGGAAAAAATATCTATAAAAGATTTCAAAAAATTATACGTGCCGCCAAAAGATTCACATAAGGGTCAGAATGGGAGATTGATGATAATAGCTGGCTCCGAGATGTACCATGGCGCGTCTATCCTTCCTTTAAAAGTTGCTTCAAGGATCGTTGACTTAGTCTATTTTTCATCTGTCCATGAAAATAATGAGATAGTTCAAAAGATGAAATCGGAACTTCCCGATTTTATTGTTCTCCCAAGAAAAAAAATATGGGAATTCATTGATAAAATGGATTGTGTGATGATCGGACCCGGTCTTGGGGAGAATAGAAAAACCAAAAAATTAACTGAAAAGCTTCTCAAAAAATATCCAGACAAAAAATTCTTGTTGGACGCAGATTCCCTTAAGATAATCAACCCAAAATTCCTGACAAAAAATTGTATCATTACCCCACACAAAAAGGAATTTGAAAAAATTTTTGGAGTTTCAGCTTCAAAAAAAAATGTTCCCATAATGTCGAAGAAATACGGATGCATAATCGTGCTCAAGGGGCCGGAAGATATGGTTTGCTCCCCAGAATATTGTAGGATCAATAACACTGGAAACCAAGGTATGTCAAAGGGAGGGACAGGAGATGTGCTTTCAGGATTGATTTCCGCTTTGGCATGCAAAAATGACCTTTTCCTTTCTGCATGCGCCGGCGTCTTCATAAATGGATTGTCAGGTGACAGGCTGAAGAAGAAAGTTTCCTATTATTACAATGTTTCAAACCTTGCCGAGGAAATTCCTAAGACAATGAAATGGTTGGAAGATCATTGAACCAATCTGACATCCAGAACAACATGGTTGACTTTTGGGGAATAAGACTTAACTTTTTTCCATGATAATAATTCAACTTCCATCCCATACTTAACAGCAGCATCATTTATTTCAAACAACAATTTTTCGTAAGACTCGTCTTCCCCCAGGAGGGAGTGGTAGTGGATGATCCCGTTCGGCTTAATTATTTCCATCGCATATTCAAGATAATCTTTCGGTGACGGCAACAATCCCATTAAAATTCTGTCAGCAATTTTTCCTAATTTTGCACATTCTTTTTCACAATCCCCAAACATAGGAACAATTTTATCTTCAACTTTGTTCAGTTTGATATTTCCCCAGAGATAATGGTAGGATTCTGGATTGAGCTCTATTGCATAGATTTTTTTTGCTTTTGAAAATTTCGCCAGCCCTAATGAGAAATAACCTATTCCAGAAAACATGTCAACAATGACTTCATCTTGCTTTACTTGGCCAACAAGCCTTTTTCTTTCTGTTAAGTTCCCTTTTGAGAACATAACTTTTGCCACATCTAATTTATAGAAAATTCCGTTTTCTTTGTGAATGGTTTTCGTGTTTTTCTCTCCTGCTATTACTTTGATATTTGGTTGCCTGAATTTGCCTGTTATAAAATCTGTTCTTCTGCAGACTGTTTTTGTATTAGGGGTATTCTCAAGGATTATTTTCCCTATTTTTTCACCATATTTCCATAATTCTTCTTTCAAGTTGACTATTACTACATCCCCTAGCTTTTGGTAGCTGGATGGGAGTAAGGATAATTCTTTCTTTGGAATTTTTATATTCATTGTAAGCAGTTGTTTTATAGGCTTTATCATGAGTAAAGTTATTTGACAGAATTTAAATAATTTACCTAGCACCTATACCTTAATAGAGTAGCTCTTCCCGCAATCAGTCTCAACAAAAGTGACATTATCCAACCCAGGGCCAACATCCCATTCATATATTTTAATACTGCGATATTCAATCACTTGATTAGTATAGCTTTCAATGAGAGTTTTGTTATCAAAATAAAGATGAACTTCAAAGTTATTGATTTGTTCGGAACCAATATTATTGAAATAAAGGGTTAATTTATCATTTCTATACAAATGGGATTTAATTTGAAAATTGAGAAATCTACACCTTTTTGGAATAGTTGTCGTGGTGTTTTCAATTTCTTCCAACGTGGTAGTCGTTTCTATTAGAGTAGTCGTGGTTTCTTCCAACGTGGTGGTAGTTGTAATAATAGTTGTAGTTGTTTCGGGAATTTCTTCTACACAACCTGAAATAAGTAAAATTAATAAAATGCTAAATATTATCATTTTCATAAATATAATTAAGTCAAACGCTAATAATAATTTATGCCTCTTTCAGGTATTTGTGAATATTGTAGAAAAATTAGCCATGCATTGCAAATATGTACTTATTGTGGGAAAAGGGTATGTTTAGATTGCATCAATTCTAAAACCCATATGTGCAAATCATGTGAACAGAGTAAATAGAATTATATGAAAGCTAAATTATTTGAAAAATTGGATAACAAAAAAGTGAGATGTCTAGCTTGTTCTCATTACTGTAAAATTCCAGAAAGAAAAACAGGGATTTGTGGAATCAGGAAAAATAAGGATGGGGAACTCTACTTATTAACCTACGGAAAACCAACTGGCCTTCAAATAGATCCGATAGAGAAAAAACCCTTATACCATTTTCTTCCTGGGTCGAATATCCTTTCTTTGGGGACTATTGGCTGCAATTTTTCATGCGGCTTCTGCCAGAATTGGCCAACTTCCCAAAAATCGAAAACGATTGGTTTATCTTCATTAGAAAAAATACTGAATGCCCAAGAAAAAATCACACCAAAGATGGTAGTTAATATTGCAAAAGAAGAAAAAATACCATCAATCGCATTCACTTATAATGAGCCGAGTGTTTTTTTTGAATATGCTTTTGACATTGCAAAGCTTGCTCATAAAAACAAAATTAAGACAGTTTTCGTATCAAATGGATTTATGTCAAAAGAACTTTTAGATATGATTTACCCATATTTGGATGGAATTAACATTGATTTGAAATCCTTTAGTGATAATTTTTACAGAAAAATATGCAGAGGGAGAATAAAACCAGTTTTAGAAAACATCAAAAAAATCCATGAATTAGGCATTTGGATGGAAATCACAACATTAGTCATTCCTGGAAAAAATGATTCTGGAAAAGAACTAACAGAAATAGCTGATTTTATTTCAAAAATAGACAAGTCAATACCTTGGCATTTAACTTCTTTTCATCCGAATTTCAGGATGGATGATATCCCTAATACACCAATGGATACTTTGCTGAAAGGGTATGAAATCGGCAAAAAGAAGGGGTTAAATTATGTTTATATTGGAAATGTTATGGATAAAGAACACGAAAAGACTTTTTGCCCTAAGTGCAAAAATCTTGTCATAGAAAGAGATTATAATGCATTTACTAAAAATTATCTAAAAGACGGTTTTTGCCAAAATTGTAATGAGAAAATAAAAGGTGTGTGGAAATGATAAGGAAACCCTCAGTTGCTGGTTCATTTTACCCAAAAGATAAAGATACACTAACATGCCAAATAAAAGAATTTCTCAAAAATGCCAAAAAACATCAGATTCCAGGGAAAATACGTGCCTTAATAGTTCCGCATGCGGGATATTCATATTCCGGGATAGTTTCTGCCTCGGGGTTCAGACTATTGAAAAATGAAAAGAAAATCATAATTCTTGGTCCCTGCCACCAATTCTATTTTAATGAATTTTTTGCTTCTGGTTATGATTACTGGGAGACTCCTTTGGGGAGAATTAAGGTGATAAAAAATAATTTGCCTGTCCTTAAAAATGCACATGAATTTGAACATTCAATTGAGATTCAACTTCCTTTTCTGCAAGTTGTTCTTAAAAATTTTGAGATATTGCCAATTTCTATCAATGGCTCTGGTTATAAAGGCTTGATTGATAGGATTGTTGATATGGTTGATGATGAGACTGTTTTTATTGCGAGTTCTGACTTAAGCCATTATCATTTACTTAAAGATGCAGTAAAAATTGATTCAGTTGCAAACAAGTCTATCCCAAATCTTGACATGGAGAAAGCCCAAAAAATTGAGGCTTGCGGCAAAGAGGCTATACTTGCTGTCATGGAACTTGCAAAGAGATTTGGATGGAAGGGAAAATTGCTTGATTATAGGACATCTGGAGAAATTACTGGTGAAGATAAAGTGGTTGGTTATGGTTGTTACGTGTTTTTTGGTGATTAAATGCTAACTGAAGAGGAAAAGAAATATCTGCTGAAATTATCCAGAGAAACTCTTGAAAGATTCTTTAAAGGTGAAAAATCAATCCCGAAAAATGTTCCCTTCAATAGTCTTAAGAAGAAAATAGGAACATTTGTAACCCTAACTATAAACGGCGATTTAAGAGGGTGCATTGGGCATATTTTTCCTGTTAATCCAATTTATGTTGATGTTGTTGAAAATTCAATCAGTGCCGCTTTTGATGACTCACGATTTGAGCCATTGAGAAAAGAGGAATTGAATGATGTTGATATAGAAATATCCGTTTTAACCGTTCCAAAAGAATTGAAATACGATTCTCCCAAAGATTTATTGGAAAAATTGAATGTGGGAATAGATGGTGTTTATTTGGTTGTCGGAAACAAAAGTTCTACTTTTTTGCCTCAAGTGTGGGAGAAGCTGCCAGAAAAGGAGGATTTTTTAAGCCAATTATGTATCAAGGCCTGGTTATCGGCTGATTCCTGGAGAAATAAAAACTGTAAAATTTATGTTTATCAGGTCGAGAATTTTAGCTAACACCTAAAAAAACTATAAAAATATTCTTACGCTTCATCCCTTAGTCAGCATAATTTAAAATAAAAAAAACCTAAAATTCCATTAATACATCGACTATTTTTTCAACTTGTTCTTTTTCTTCTTTGTTTTTTGCTTTAAGTAGATCTTGAACTTTATCTGTTAGAGTTTGTCTTTTTGTAATTTCTCCCATTTCTGCAATTGCTCTCAATGCAACTTCTGATTTTTCAACTTTTTCTTCGACTGATTTTAATTGTCTTGACAATTCAGTCATTGCACACCAAACTTGAGCGACTTTGACATCGTCAGCTTGCATGTATGCACACTTGTGTTGTTTTGCTCTTTCAATTAGTTCAGCTAGCTCTACTTGGGCATTTCCACAAAGGAGTTCTTTCCAATCTTTTTCTTCTCCAAAGAGCATTTTTTTTCACCTTAACAATTTTCTTTATTGCAAAACTTAAATACTTATCGGTACTTGATAGTAGTAACATTATTTGATACATTGTTTGATAATAAATATTTTAGAACAAAACACATTTAATCTTTCCATCCCCATATATTGGTCAATGGTTGATAAATATGAAAGAAGGAGATTTTGTAAAGATAGAGTATGTTGGGAGAATTAAAGAATCAGGCACAATTTTTGATTTAACGAATGAGGAAATTGCTAAGAAAGAAAATCTATATAACTCACAAATTAAATATAAGCCTTTGCCTGTTATAATTGGTTCTAATTTTATGATTAAAGGTCTGGAAGATGCCCTGAATGGTATGAAAGTTGGGGATAAAAAACATTTGATTATCAAGCCAGATCAAGCATTTGGACAAAGAAGCGAAAAAATGATTAAATTAGTGCCAGAGTCAGAATTTACAAAACAAAATATGGTTCCCTATCAAGGGATGCCTGTTAACATCAAAAATCTTCAGGGGCGTGTGATATCTTTTTCTGGGGGAAGAGTTAAAATTGATTTCAATCATCCTTTAGCAGGAAAAGAATTGGAGTATGATCTTGAAATAAAAGAACAAATAACAAAAAAAGAAGACCAAGTAAAATCAGTTCTTGAAATATTTTTCACACCAACAGGAAAGGAAAAAGTGAAAATAGAAGAAGGAACCATTGAAATAACAGTTGATCCCATTAGTGACCTACCTGGAAAAGCAAAAGAAGAAATAGCAAAAATAATCGTCAAATGGGTTTCTGGCTCAAAAAATGTAAAGTTTATTGAAGAGTACTTTTCAATTATACCCGAGAAGATACAAAACAAGAAAAATGCAGATGAACAATAATTGACTATGGCCAATTGGAAAAACATAAAATGTCCTAGTTGCAATAAACCCAATGATAGAAATGAATTGAAATCAAGAAATGGGGAATGTTTTTATTGCGGATTTAAGATGGTTTCTAACCTTAATGGTTTCGCTAAAAAATGAAGTTTTTTGTTACTTAAACATGGTTTAATAAAGTTTTAAATACTTAATTAACAGATAAAATTTTGATGGGGTATGTCATACGAAGATTTAGATTCTGACATGAATGATGATACCGATTGGGATGATGAAGATCTAGAATTAGATGAAGATCTAGAATTAGATGAAGATTGGTAATCACCAAAACCATTTTTTTCTTTCCTTTTTTAATTAAGCTTAAAAATTAGCCAAACATAGCAGAAAATGCATTAACAACTTCCTCTTCTTTCTTTTCTTGTGGCTCAGAATAATAGGATTTTTGTTCTTCATATTTAGGTTCAGGGCATTTATGGCATACCCATTTATTATACTTCTTCCTTATGCATTTAGAGCAACCAACTATTCGGCAATTATCGCATTCAATAAGTTCGTCTGTTTTACTCTTGCAATTGGGGCAAAATATATCCATGGTAGATTATTGTTTTTTCTTGAATTAATAACATATCAACTCCAGTAGTAACGCTTATGAAAATTTATATAAACAAAAAATTATGTGCAAAAATTCTAAAATTGAAAATTCATTTTATAAAATTTCTATTGCTTCACGAAAATCAGTTAATAAATAAATTCATAATTTATTTTTGGGGTGTAGAAGATGATTTGTCCTTACTGCCATGGGCATTTTGGGTTTAGATTTAGCAGGGGATTGAGCATGACAGAGATCTGTTTGGGATGTGGAAGCACAAAAATAACCAGTAAATTGGGAATGAATTTACTTTAATTTTTTATTTTACTATTTATTAATAATATGAAATTTAAATTGCAGAAGATTCTATCAAATGCTGGGGTATGTTCGAGAAGAAATGCTGAAGATTTGATAAAGGGTGGCAGAGTTAAAATAAATCAAAAGACTGCATTAATTGGGGAGAGAGCTGACCCAGACAAAGATGAAATTTTTGTTGATGAAAAAAAAATCCTATATGAAAAAAGACTATACATAATTCTAAACAAACCAATAGGCTACGTAACTACAATGGATGATGTTCATGCGGAAAAAACAATTCTTGATTTAGTCAAAATAAAGGAAAGAATTTTTCCTATTGGGAGGCTTGATAAAGATTCTGAAGGGTTGCTGATTTTGACAAATGATGGTGATTTTGCTAACAGAATAATGCACCCAAGTTTTGAGATAAAAAAAACATATCAAGTTAAGATAGATAATGAATTGAAAAGGTCAGATATAGAAAAACTAGAAAATGGAATAATTATCGGAGGCAAAAAAACATACCCAGCGAAAATAAAGATGATAACTCCAAATGAATTTATGATAACTATACACGAAGGAAGAAAAAGAATAATTAGAAGGATGATGAAGTACTTCAGATATAATGTCCTTATGCTAAGAAGAGTTTCAATAGGTTCTGTCAAGCTAGGAAATCTTGGATTGGGTGAATATCGTAATATGACTAAAAAAGAGAAACAGAGTTTGGAAAAATTATCACCAATTAATAATACTTAAATATTTCCAGTTCCAAAAATTAGCATGTCAATACCACTTTATTTTCATGATTGCTACCTTAAGGAATGGGATGCAACAGTAAAAGAAGTTAGCAAAGGAAAATATATAGTTCTAGATAAAACTGCATTTTATCCTGATGCTGGCGGTCAGCCTCATGATACAGGAATAATGGTGACAGAAAATGGGGAGGAATATAAGGTAGTTTATGTTGGCAAGTTTTCCGGAGAGATAAGTCATGAAGTTAATAAGGAAGGAATAAAACTTGGAGATAAAATCCATTGTAAAATCGATTGGGAAAGACGATATATCTTTATGAGATATCATACCGCTTCTCATGTTTTGGATAAAGTAATTTTTGATGAGTCAGAAGCAAATATAACTGGAAATCAAATAGCACTCGATAAAACGAGAATAGATTTTCCGCTTGAGGATTTTACTGAAGAGAAAGTAAAAATATTTGAAAATAAAACAAATTCAATCATTCAGCAAAATATCCCGATAGAATTAGAATTATTGCCAAGAGAAGAAGCAGAAAAAAAATACCCAAATTTATTCAGGCTGGCTAAAGGTTTCTCTGAAGATATAAAGGAAATAAGAACTGTTTCTCTCATGGGAATAGATACACAAGCTTGTGGCGGAACACACGTTAAAAATACTTCTGAAATTGGTAGAATAGAAATATTCAAAAGGGAAAACAAGGGCAAAAATAATCGAAGAATTTATTTCCGCTTAATATAATATTTTCCTTGGATATGATTTTTATGGAAAATTATAAAAAAGATTTAGATAGGTCAATTAAAGATGGTTCAGCCCATTCAGTTATGATGGGTTCCGGGGAGACTTATCTGAGTGCTTATGGACTTGCTTTAGGGGCGACTGATAAGCAAATTGGTTTTTTGGTGTCTATTCCGCAATTAATGTGTTCAATCTCCCAGCTATTCTCCACAAAAATAATAGAGACCATTAACAGCAGAAAAAAAATGCTGCTCATTTTTGCATTGATTCAATCATTAATATGGATACCAATAACTTATCTGATTTTTGAGAGAAGCTTTGTTGTTTGGAAATTGATTTTATTTGTGACTTGTTATTGGGTTTCTGGAGCTATTACTGCTCCTGCATGGAGCAGCTGGATTGGTGATATAATTCCTGACAAAATCAAAGGAAAATTCTTTGGGAAGAGGAATATGTATAATGGTCTTTCCCTATTTATATCGGTCTTTATCTCAGGTATTATATTGTCTATTTCTTCCAAATATAACCCTTTTATTGGGTTTGGAATAATTTTTGGAATCGCATTTGTCTCTAAAATTATTTCATGGCTTTATCTAAGGAGAATAGAAGAGCCTAAATTTAATATAGATGAGGAGAATAAATTTTCATTTTTGGATTTCATAAAAAGAATAACCAAAACTAACTTTGGAAAATTTGCAATATACATATCATTGATGACTTTTGCAACCCAGATTGCTGCTCCATATTTTGTTGTCTATATGCTGAGAGATTTGAAATTCAGTTATTGGACTTATACCATAGTAACCAGCGTTGGAAAAATATCAAATTTTGCTTTCATAGCGATTTGGGGAAAATATTCTGATTTGTTTGGAAACAAGAAAATCATGAGGCTGACAGGGTATATGATACCACTTTTGCCGATTCTGTGGTTGTTTTCTAATAATCTTGCATGGATTTTGTTTATTGAGATATTTGGGGGATTTGTCTGGTCAGGGTTTAATGTATCGACTTTCAGTTTCATCTTTGATACTGTATCACCCCAAAAGAGGGTAAGATGCGTTTCCTATTCCAACCTGCTGAACGGGCTATCAATCTTCTTAGGGTCAACTTTAGGGGGATTTTTATTGCAGTTTGGGGAGATGTTCTGGTCAAACTTTTTCTTGATATTGATTGTTTCTGGGATTGGAAGGCTTTTGGCTTCTATTATAATGTTGCCTAAGATTAAAGAAGTCAGATGGGTGGAAAATGTTAGCGAGCATAGGTTGTTGTTTAATGTTGTATCTGGTGTGTTTGAAGGGTTGAAATACCCTGTATTATTTTTGTCAGAAAGAAGATCAGCCATCAAACGTAAAAGTGAAGGAATTATTGATTGGCTTAGAAAATTTATCGAGAAAAGCCTTGGAAAGAGGAGTAAGTATAGTTGATATTTATGGGATTTGAAAGGCTATGCAGGAATGTAGATAAAAAAAGTTAAATACCTACTTGGTTATTTAGACTATATGGAGATCAGAACAATACCCGTTGTCAATGCAATAATCATGAAAGGTAATAAAATCCTTTTAGGAAAAAGAAGTTTGGAAAAGAAATTTCTCCCTGGTTATTGGACTACCCCTGGGGGAAAAGTAGAACCAGGCGAAAAAATAATAGATGCATTGAGAAGAGAGGTTAAAGAAGAGACAAATCTTGATATTAAAAAATCAGCCCTTTTAAGACTGAGTGAACAATTTCATGATGATCATTACCACATAATTTTTGACTTTAAAGTCGATCCAAAAAATTATGATTTTGAAGTTGGGAGTGATTTGGTTGAATTAAATTGGTTCGAGAAAAAAGAAATAACAAAATTAAGAGTTGATAAAGAAAATAAAAAATTTCTTCAAAATTTAGATTTTAATTCCAAAGATATTTTAGTCGACCTGTGAAGATTATTAACATTTTACAGTATCTACATATAGTCTTTCAGCCCATTCGTTGCATAAATCTATATTCTGGGATCTCAAAAGCCTATCAAGAAATATGAAATATTCTGAAGAGGTAACAGATCTCCTAGATTTGGGGAACAGAGCAACTCTGATTGGCAGCCCACCTTCATCAGACACTTTTCTATGCAACTGATTTAATGTTGTGCCAGAATAAGAAACATCTATCACTGCGACTTTTCTGCCTTCTATTGGTTTTGGAAACATTTGACCTTCATATGACATCGTCTGCCCTGCGTGATATTCCCAAAACATTATATCATCATACCTTTGCCTCCAGTCTACAAAACCCAAAGCCATTTTGATTCCAGATTTTGGGATAAAAATATATACATCAGCTTCTGGAATTTGATCCCAAAACCCATTAATAACACAATCTGGTTTGTACAGAGGTGCAATCACTTTGTGGACTTCTTCAATACTCCTATAAAATTGTAATGCTAATGGTGACAATTCAGAAGCTGGATATTTTCTTGCGCCTAATCTTCTTGTTTTTGGCAATTTCTTTGTTGTTCTTTCGTTCTGTTCGCTCCATTCTGGTCTACTTTTGACCAAATTCAGGACACACTTCTTTATGGCTGATATTCTAGAATCACTGCCAGCAATCCTCATTTCTGTTTCAAGAGCTATACCGTCTAATAGATAAACATCGATACCATCTACTCCTGCTTTAGCCTGTTCCAAGATGTTTGGAAGTTCACCTTTTGCCCTTAGATCCATCAAAGTCCTGTAAGTGGTGAGATTATCAGGAGATCCATATTGAGCTTTGAATGGGTCAGATAAATCAACCAACCATTCTTCTGGTGCCCTCAATAAATAACCCTCCTTTCCAGGCTTGATTTCCCAACCCATACGTGATTTTTCTGCAGCTTCCCCAAGGTCACGCGTTGGAAAGACCAATTCCTGTCTTTGGTGTGGATAATTATATGCTATGGCACCATGTTGATTTTCGTGAACTACCCTCAGTTCACCAGATGAAAATCTGTTTATGTCTTGTATAGTATCTATCATTTGAATCCCGTTATCCGTCTAATACCTCATGAAGTATGTTAGATCTACTACTAAGGCCGCAATATACCCCCCTGAAGCCATTTTGCCTGTATATGTCAGCCAAATCTCTTGTAAAGTGAACAATTGTCTCCATTGTTGGAGATATTCTTTTATTCCAAGGTGTTCCTTTTTTTGGGACGAAAACACTATAATCAGCCACAATTCCATGACCAGCAAGTTCTCTTATACCTTCCAGTAATTCATCTACTGGTTGTGCACCCAACACAAAATTGCTTCTCACATTTCCATACCCGAAATAATTTACTGAGTCCTTTAGTGAATCAACTATTCCTTGATAACCGAATAAATGTGCTTTCCCAGGGCAAACGTCTTGAAAAGTTCTATCTCCAATCACCTCAAGATTGAATGCTATATTCCTGAATCCCAGTTCTTTTGCTCTTTCTAAATAACCTTTCCTTCTCTCGTCACTAGGCGGAACTATGTTCAAGTAACTGTCCATAGCAGAAAGTGGTCTAACGGAATTAAGTCTTTCCCCTACCTGTAAACAAATTTCCCACTCGGTTCCCGTGTCAAAAAGATTACCTGCCATTAATTGGAGGTGTTCATGAGGTTCTATTTTTTCAGTATCGAGTAATACTCTGAATGAGTATCCTATCCCGTCAAGATAGGCTGGACCATGATGTTCCCACCATTTATTTGTATTTCCATTAAAATCAACCAGTGTGTTCAAGGAGGGCATACCACTCATTTCATCTGGTCTCTTTGGATTTTCATCACAAAATTTACACATTGTTCCATTTAGCCAGTGTTGACAGCCAGAATACGCCAAAATACCAATCCTGTCCATCCCGAGTATTTGGACATAATCTCCCAATCTTGTCTCTTCTCTTGCTAGCCTTCCAGAAGGTATTTTTAAGAATGAATAAGCTCTTTCCCTGACAGGGTCAACATTTACGCTCAGCCTTTCATCGGCAATGATGTCAACTAAATATAAATTTCCACCATCTACGACCATTCTTAGCGGTGAATCAGATCTATAAGAAACTTTTGTTAATGTTCTCATCCCATTCCTTTCTAATATAACTTCGCTTGGGATTATTGAGGGATCAGTAGAAGCGTCTATCAACCTTCCACCCATTACACGGTGTTTTTTTATTCTATGTTTTGTCTTCATTCGAGCTATTTTTGGCATTTGATCTAAAAGGTTATCACCACAGTCAACACCAAGATCTAAAAGAAGTGCCTTATAGGCAGCTAATTCTGGAACAGTCTTTAACACTGGGTATCTTTCCAAAATTTTTTGTGGCATTGAAACCTACTACTTAAAAGTGGCGAAAAATATTTAAGTTTACCCTTTTCAGTCTTATTAGAAATTTAGTATGTAAAGTTGAAAAATATGAGAGCTATAACAATTTCAGGGTATTCAGGTTGTGGAAAATCTTATACATCCAAATTGCTTTCGGGTGAATTAGGTTTGCCTTATTTATGTGCTGGCGACGTCTTTAGAAGGTTTGCCCATGAAGCAGGCTCAGAATTGGTGAAATACGCAGAAACTGCTCCAACAGAAATTGATGAGCAGGTAAATGAAGCTATTCTTGAAGCCTACAGGAATGGGGATGTTGTTATAGACAGTAGGATAGGAGGTTTTTTATGTCCAGACTCCATTAAAATATGGTTAAAATGTTCCGAAGAAGAAGCTGCTAGGAGAATAGTTTACAGAAATTCCTTGAAAGGCATTACAACCTCTGAAGATGTTGTTTTAACTCAAGTCAGGGAAAGAAACAGAAATACAAGAGCGAGACTCATGGGAAGGTACGGATTCGATTTAAATTATTTGAACGTGTATGATTTAGTTATAGATAATGAACGGCTTCCACCAGAAAAAACATTATCGCTGGCACTATTTTTTGTGAGAATGGTTAACGAGGATTAAATGTCAAAAATACTGTATTTTGAATATCTACTCTCTTCAATGGATTTAGCTAGCAGAATAAGGGAATTAAAATTGTCAGAAGCCCAGATAGGTTACTCCGCTGGTGATAATCTTGATTGGAAAGAAGATGCCGCATGGGAACAAGCCCAAAGAGACTTTATGGTAGCAGGTCAAAGACTAGCCGAAACAAGAGGATATCATGGGAGATTTCGCGATATAATAAAACCAAATACAGCACCAAGAGTTTTAACTGTTCAGGTAGGTACCGGGGTTTTATTTGATGTAAATAGAGATAAAGAGAGATTTTTAATAGGAGGAACTAGTGAAATAGATGAGGATTCAGGGGATAAATATCATGGAAGGATTTCTATCGATGCGTCATTAGGTAAAGTGTTGAATGGAAAATCTAAAGGAGATAGATTTGATTTTATAGGGAGTAACTATGAAATATTATCTGTAAAATGGGGGGTTCCAAGTTATCTGAAATGGTATCTCCCAAGATATTTTGATTCTAGTGTTGCTAGATTTAAAAAGATGAAAGATGATACCTTAGAAAGAGGCATACTTTCATCAACTTCATTGAGAATGATGAACCTTGCTGATAGATTTAGATTTTTAGAAATGGTGACTTCTGCTTACCATTTGAATATTTCTTTTCGAGAACCTCCAATAAGATATGAAAGAGGTATTGTGATGAGACTAAGTGAAGCGAATCTTTATTATATACCTTTTAGTAAACTTGTAAGAATAGATTAGATATTCACATCTTTTATCGGATTTCTCGAACTTTCTTAGCCTCTTTTCAAGATTCTCCTTAGAATTGTGTATGTCTATTCCCAGTTTCATAGATGCGCGCTGGCTTTTTATCTACTTAAAGCTTGCTGTGACCTGAACCAAATAGGCAGTGCAGGGGATGAGATTCGAACTCACGAACCCACTGAGGGAATAGATAACCCATGGTCATATCTTGAGTTTCGACATCATTAAATCAGCACTCAATGATACTATCGCGTTTGACCACTTCGCTACCCCTGCTTGAATTAATAATAATAAGAAAAGAAGATATTTTTAACTTATGTTTTCCAGTTCTGACTTAAGGTCGTCTACTTGTGATTTTAGGGTGTCAACAATCCCTGTCAAATCGGATTTTTTTTCATTTTTGAATTCGTCCTTAAAGCCTTTTGGCTTAATGAATTCTGAATCTAATATAATTAGTTTGTTGTCAATCTTGTTAGCACCATCTTCAATCATTTTTCTATTCTCTTCGGCCAACCTTTCAATTTCCTTTTGTACTACTAAAGCATTTTTTACCATCATTGTAGTAGCTTTTAGGTCATTTAGTAAATTAAGAATAGAATTATACCTGTTAATCTTGACAAAAAGAGGGGCAAACTTTGATTTTTCTTCTTCTTTGGGCATTGGTTTTGATTCAATAGTTTCTTTTATTTTGGGAGTTATGCTAATAGGCTGAGTAAATTCCCCTTCTTTAACAGCATTTTTTATCTCATGTATATCTGTTTGTGGTCTTTCTTCCGGTTTTTTTCTTTTGAAAAGTATCATAAATATCCTTGAAAAATATTTGTTTTTTCTTATAATAAAACTTTGTTTCAAATTCTAAAAATGCACCAGGCGGGATTTGAACCCGCGTCGCAAGCTTGGCAAGCTTGTATCCTGACCAGGCTAGACTACTAGTGCATAAATTTAACCAAAAATTCCGCCAAAACCTTGCATAGCTTGATCTTCTTCTTCATTTATTTTTTGCAATATTTTTTCTTTTGTTTTCTCATTTACTTCTTTTCCTAGATTTTTCATCAGTTCTTTTGATTTTTTAACCGCTTCTTCTACACCTGAAATATAGCAATAGAATTTATTTCCGAGCCCCAAAGCATTCCCATGTTTGAATAGAATGCTAGCTCTTGCAACTACATCATCTTTTAGGAGAATATCCTTTGTTTTTTGAACATTGGATTTTTCGATTTCAAATATCGCTTTCAAATAATCACCTTAACCTAATTCTATTATATACTTTTATATTTTTGACTATTTTTATGATTAAGTTAATTTGAAATCAGAAAGAATAAATAACTTTAGCTGCCTTTAATGACAAGGCCGTAATTCCTTAAAATTTGTGCTCTAAGTTTTGAGCCTATTTTTGTTTCTGTAACTACTACTTTTCCAGATTCCAAAGCTTTTTGCCTCATTAACGTCATTTCATCCATTTTTTTCTTTGTCATAAATAACACCCAATAGAATACACATTAAGAGAAGTGTAAACCTTTATTTATTGTTTTCTATATTTAAAAATATTTGGGTTGTAGGAAGGTTGTGTTGTAAAATATGTTAATTTGGATTTATTGATTAAGATCCTTTTGATACCAACGTTTAATTGCTCTCTCGTTCAGTCATAATACCCATTTAAACCTTCATGGATGAGACGTAAGCCCCAGGCGAGATTTGAACTCGCGACCTACTACTTTCTTGAATTTACGAGGTAGTTGCTCGACCGGTTTGAGCTACTGGGGCAATTGTTCTTAGATGTTTAATAGGATGCATAAATCCTATATTTTTATTAAATTTTTCAATTTCACTTCGTTTAAAAGTTCTTAGTTCAAATCCTTTTTTATTTCCTGATTTGTACATAGGAAATTGAATATCAAATTTTTTTAATAAAATACTCACATTATTCAAAAAAGAATCGTTTGCAGAACTTAATAGAATACTCTTTTTATATTTTTTTGAGATAGTTACTCCGCCATCTGAATCGAATAAGCCTCGTAAAAAGTTACTTGATAATTCAGCATTAATGAAAACAAATTCTGGAATTTTTTCCTTATATTTCTTTTTACCTTCTGGTAATTGGATTACTTTAGAGAAAAATGCATGAATTGACGCCGAATTTATAGAAATAATATTATAATTTTTTTCTTTGATCACAATTGGTTTATAATTAAAGAGCTTTTCTATTAAATCAGTAAGATATTTTGTATGTTGATCTGTTTCTTCCCATATTATAACCTCTAATCTTTTTGAAATATGTCCATCCCCAATAATAAATCCAGTTAGATATGCGAGTTCAAGAGAAAATTTTTTTGGAATAATAAAAAATCCCCTTTTTGTGACACTCTAATTTCTTTCAAAATTTCTTTAATTAAGCTGTCTATTTCATGAAGAAATAGAGGTTTTTTGTATTCACTTAGTTTTTCAAGATAATCATCAATTTGAACTTCCATACTATGTATTTAATTTATTAGATATTTAAGATTTAACTGATATTTTCTTTTCTCTACCATTGAGCCACCAGGGCGTTTCTTTATTAGTTTGTAACACTATATATATGGAAGATTAAATGGAAGAAGCTTTATTATGGGAAAGGGAATCGGGAAAAATTAGATGCGAACTTTGTGCATGGAGATGTTTAATTCCAGAAGGAGAATCTGGGTTTTGTGGTGTTAGAACAAATAAAAAAGGAATATTATGCTCCAAAAACTATGGTAAAATACTTCTTAAGAACGAACAGCTCATTGAAAAATTGCCGATGTTTCACTTTTTTCCAAATTCTAAAACTATCTCTCTTGCATCCTTTGGCTGTAATATGAGATGCAAATTTTGTGAAAATCTTGAGTTAAGCCAGAAAAATGGAGGAGTAGGCGAAAAATACACACCAGAAGAAATAATAAAATTAGCGAATAAAAAAGAAATTAAAATTATTGCATTTACTTACACAGAGCCGACAGTTAATTTTGAGTTTGCTTTCAAAGTTGCCAGGCTTGCGAAGAGATATAATATAAAAACAGTTTTTCGTACAAATGGCTACATGACTTCTGATGCGATTAAAAAAATAGGAAAATATTTAGATGCAGTTACAGTTGATATCAAAGCTTCTGCTGACCCAGAATTTTATAAAAAATATATGGGAGTTGAAAACATTGAGCCAATTTTCTTTGCATTAAAAAGTTTCAAAAAGCATAGGGTATTCACAGAGATATCAAATCTTGTTTTTTCAGGAGTTGGGGATAGCGAAGAATTTAATCAAAAGCTTCTTGAGTGGATAATAGAGAATCTTGGGTCTAGTGTACCTTATCATTTATTGCCATTTAAACCAGCGCATAAAATGCAAGATTTTCAGCCAACAAAAATTCAGACATTGAAAGATTTTGCTTTTGAAGCAAAAAGAATTGGATTGAGATATATTTACATTGATGACCCAGATATCCTTGAGCCCCAGAACACTTCTTGCTATAATTGTGGGGCAACTGTGATAGAGAGAATTGAATCTGAAGTAATTAATATGAATTTAGTTGGAGACAGATGCCCTGATTGTGGATTTAAAATAGATGTCATAAGAGAATAATTATATTATAATATAAATTAAATATTCATCATGAAACGTTTCATCTTATATGCTTTGATAATGTTTTTTTTAATTAATTTAGCATCAGCCCAAAATGTTAAAGAATTGAATTCAACAATTGACATTAAAAATAATGATGAAGCTGAAATAGAATTAATTTTCAAATTCAATGATCAAACTAAAGAGACCTACTTCTCTATACCATATAAGATTTATGATTTGAAGGCTGAAGGTGGGAAATGTTATGTTGAAGAGCAGATCAAAAATACCTTAATATGTAAGCCAAGTTCGCCATTTATTGTCGGGGAAATAAAGATTAAAGCGAACTTTAAAATAAATGGTTTTGCAACAGTCAAAGAAAATAAAACATTTTTTAGTTTGGACATCCCGATATTGCATGATACTGAAAAGGTAAATATAGTTGTAAAACTTCCTGAATTGATGGCTCTTGTTGACGATGATTTGCTACCGCTTTCACCTTCTGGGGCAGATATAGGAAGTGACGGCAGGAGAATAATAATGAGATGGGATTTTAAAGACCAGTTCAAAGGAGATATAATACCATTGAGAATTTATTATGAAAACCTCAACCCAACTAATTTTTTTCAGCTTATAAAATTTGAGTGGATAATATTCTTTTTATTTCTGATAGCTGTCGGTGTTTTTTTAATTTATACCAAACTTTCTAAAAAATCAACAATTGTATTCTCCATTTTAAATGAGCCTGAAAGAATTGCTGTTAATATCATTCAGGAAAAAGGCCAAAAAGATATCGACCAAAGGATAATTGTAAATTCGTCAGGCTTTTCAAAAGCAAAAGTAAGCAGAATACTCCAGAGCCTTGAAGCAAGAGGAGTTATTTCTATTGTTAGAACTGGGAGAAAAAACAAGGTTACGTTGAAAAAAAAGTTCGCTGAAGAAAAGACCGAACAATAATTTAGGAATTCTTAATACCAAAAAGTCATTAAAATCGTTATTTAACTAAAAAAACGTTAATAATACCTTTTGGAACAATTAATTGGGTTTTAATTACTTTTTTGGTATTTTAGAGTATATATTATCATATAAGAGATATCTTATGGAACAGTTTCACGAAAGGTTTATATAGCTACCAAAGATAATCTCTAAGTATAAGCAGGCGCGAGTCTGCGATTTCCGTGAAAACGGAATACAATAAGGTGAAAAAATAAATGAAAACAAAATTGCTATCCGCAATTTTGACTGCACTTATGGCAATATCACCATTAGTCGCAGCAGTAGATTTAGGAGACTATCCAAGTTTCCTATTGAAAGACCAATCACTAGATACTTATGTAGTTGTTGGTTCTGCTGCAGCTCCAGGTGATGTTGTCGGTGCCGTAGATTTAGCAGCAAGATTAGCAGGTGAATCATACGAAGAAGTAGCAAGTACAGGAAGTTCAACAACAGTTAGTGGTGGAGAATCTGAAGATATACCATTAGGGAGAAACATGACAATGTCAGGTTACTTTGATAATGTCATGGATGACGACGACCTAGATGGTCTTTTAGATTCAACAGTCAATTTCCAAAGTGACAACTATAACTACCATGAAATAATCGTGTTTGGAGTAGGTACTCCAAAGCCAGTAACTGGTTTGACAAGTGCTGACGACGATTATGGGACAAATGTCTATGTGGAAGTTTCAGCTGGTCACATGGCCTATTATTGGGTCTTTGACGAAACCATTAATGTAAGTACAGCAACAAGTTCCCAACCATTAAAAATGGAATTCTTGGGAAAGACAATAAAGATGACAAATGTAGCTGATGTAGATACATTCACTGCTTATGTCGGGGATACATATTCCATGAACGTAGGCGACAGTGTAACAGTTGAAGGTAAAACAGTTACATTGGAGAATGTAGGAAGTACAGGATCATTGAGAATAAGCATTGATGGTACATTGTATACAGTCAGCACAACAGAAACAGTAGGTGGTTTGGAAGTAACCGTTGATGATTACTTCTATGCAGATGCTCTCGCAGAGAGAGGTGCAACATTAATAATGGGTACACAATCATCTGAAACCTACAACGACGGAGACAAATACAAGAAAGACGATAACATTTGCAATAACGATCCAGAAGATACAGATTGTTGGGAGTGGGATGTTGGTTATTTAACATCAAATTCAGCAACAACTGTTGATTCAGCAACAGGACCATCCACAGGACCTTATATTGGTGTCAAGAACGCATTTGTAATAAATGATGACTCTGATGATCCAATTACTGTAGGTGGATGTTATCAATTTCCAAATGACTATGCAGAGCTTTGCTTTGATAGTCTAACAGTAACAGACGAGAATTACGCACTTTTAACAATAGAATACGATGGTGACGCTGACTTAAGTCAGGCAGTTACAGGTAGATCAGATCAAAACACAATATACATAACCACAGATGTCGAAGAAGGACTTCAATTGGAAGCTGATGGTATAGATACATTGACTTCTGATACAAGAACACGACAAATCTGGTTAGAGGTAAATTCAACAGACAGTGACTGGGTTAATGTATATTACAGGAACTCAGCATCAGAAAAAGCACTCGCAGGTGCTGTAAACTCAACGACTAACAATGTAAATTTCGCAAGAATTTACTACGGTGATACAAAAGGAGCAGATGTTGAACTTGATCTTTCAGGTAATGCATCAGGAGCAGCAGACGTTTTGAATTTGACATTAGATATTCAAGGTAAAACAACAACAGACATACCAGACAACTACGATGATTTGAACATACAGTTAAGCCACGCAAATGCTGGTGCTTTCGATGGTATTGGTGCAACAGCCAGTACTGAAGAAGCCGATGAATTGCAATGGGCTGGTGGAACAGGTACAATAGCATGGCAAAACATTGGAACCAAAGATGAGGATCATAGGACTATGTATGGTATCATAGTTAATAATCCAAAGTCACATGGTGCCAGTGATGAAGTCGTGTTAAGCATACCTAACGAAGAAGTGTTCGCAAAATTAATTGTAAAGGGTCCAACAACAGTAGTAACAACAGGAAGTGGAACTGGAATCAAGAAAGTAGTTCCAGTCACAAATGCAGTTGCTAAATTAGATACTGAAGTTTCTCTACCAGTCGGAAAACACCTTGTGTTAGTAGGTGGTCCAGCAGTTAACAGTTTAACTGCTACAGCTTTAGGATTAACTTACCCAACATATGGTAGTTCCGGTCTATTGCCATTTGCTGAAGGTGAAGGTTACATTGCTTTAACTAGCGATGTAGTTGAAACAGGCAAATACGCAGTAGTAGTAGCTGG
>Ga0066637_10000487_pt1 | contig 23895 bp, 28 predicted proteins | sample CryGeyCG2014_020_FD_62737 | JGI IMG/M metagenome (GOLD analysis project Ga0066637, IMG submission 62737) | Groundwater microbial communities from aquifer - Crystal Geyser CG08_land_8/20/14_0.20 | ecosystem: Environmental > Aquatic > Deep subsurface > Groundwater | place: USA: Utah: Grand County...
CGTCCTTATCCTGAAATTTAATATCAAATACTTTTGAAAAATTTTGACCAAGATCGTGGGATGTGCAGTTTTGCAAGGCTTTTCCTCCGGGCATAAGCGATTCAAACGACACCGTATTTACACCTCCAGCAAATTTTTCTGAATCGGACTTTAACCCTTTGTACCCCGCTGTTGCAAAAAAATCGTGATAGATCTCTTCATAGGCATTCATAGCCCACAGAACCATTTCCCAAGCCTCTTCGTGGGTAGTGTGAGCAGTGTGCCCCTCCTGCCACAAAAACTCCGTAGTCCGCAAAAACATGTAGGTTCGTTTTTCCCACCGCACTACATTGTTCCATTGATTTATCAGCATTGGAAGGTCTCGCCAGGAAGAAATCCAGCGCGAGTAGGCGTCGTACATAATGGTTTCACTTGTAGGTCTAACAATTAGCTTCTCCTCAAGCTCTTTACCTCCGCCAATAGTTACCACAGCCAGTTCTGGGGCAAAACCCTTTACATGTTCTTTCTCCTTATTTAGGAACGACTCGGGAATAAAAAGCGGAAAATACGCATTTGTTACCCCTTTAGCTTTAATCTTCTCGTCCAATGCCTTTTGCACCAGCTCCCAAATAGCATAACCGTATGGTCTAATTATCATAGTACCCTTTGCAGGACCGTAGTCGGCAAGTTCCGCCTGTAAAACCACGGAGTTATACCATTCGGAAATGTTTTCTGACTTTTTTGGAATAAATTTTTTTTGGTACAACATAGTCAGGCTACTTTGCTTAAATTATTAAAAGCTCACTTTACCACACTTATCCCTTTAACCCTATCAAAATCAGAATCAAAAGTGGCAATTTTGTTGACGCCCAAAATCTCCATGCTCTTTACTATCAAGGCATCGCGGGGGCGTAAGTCGTACTTTGCCATAATCATGGGAATATCCAAAACATGGGTGGTTTTGAAAATTGGATTAACTATTCGTAAACCTGGCAACAAAAGCAGATTTTCTGTAACTCTTGATAGTCTGTTTAAACTTTTACGATTAAAGCCTGCGGGCATCATTTGCTTCAACGCCTTGTTTATAGTAAACCAAAATTCATCTAAAACCAAAGGCACTAGAATCAAGATCACTTTAGTGTTTTCAAAATTACTAATTAGTTTTGCTGCTTTATCGTTAAAAAGATCGTTCAGAATTTGAGAGGAAATTACAAAACTACTATCCAAAAAAACAGCATTCTCATATTTTTTCATATGCATTCTCCCTGCAATAGGCTTTTATTCTCATAAACTCCTCTGTTGACATGTTAAGTTTTATACCACCACTAAATCTTTGTTTTACTTTGGGTGCATCTTCTACAACCTCATAAGAAAACCTATTCCTGATTCTGGGTAAATGCCTGATAGCTGTACCACGCACTAACCCGAATCTCTTTGGTATAGTCACCGCAACACTATTACCTATGGCAAAAATTTTTTGTATCATAAAAACTTTATAGCATATGTTTAAACATACCGCAAGATCGTGTTTAAATAACGGATATTATTAAAACAAATTTACTACATCCTTGGTGGTGATCACAACGGTAAGGGCTAAAAGTCCAATCATGCCCCATTTATGCAAGTTATTTTCAAATTTTGGACTAACTTTTTTCTTTGTTAAAGCCTCAAATAACACAAAGATTATTCGTCCCCCATCCAAAGCTGGTATGGGTAAAATGTTTATAAAAGCAAGAGAAAGTGAAAGAATGGCAATAAAGTCCAAAAGTCCTAAAACCGCATCCAAACCCTTATAACTTAAAATTATTCCCACCACGGAAAAAATTCCTACCGGACCTGAAACCCCCATGGAAACAGGCTCCACGCTTTTTTGGGTAACGGAGGAACTTATCAATTGAGAAAATGTAGACAACGAGTAACCTAAGATATTAAAGGCGTGCTGAAATCCAGAAGTAACTTTGCTAATCAAACTTCCCCCGTAATCAATACTAATAGAAGTTGCCAAAGCTACGCCTAAAAACCCGTTCCCTTTTGAGTCAGCAGTTGGTACAATTTTAACTTCTCTAACGGCGGACTTAATCTTTTTAGTGTCCAAAAGTTTTACCCAGATTTCTTTGCCCACTTTATCTTTAACCTGATACCTCACATCGTACACATTAAAAACACGGTTTCCGTTAATCTCCACAATCGATTCTCCCAAACCTACCCCAGCTTTTTGGGTAACTGATCCTTCTTCAAAACCAAAAATTACCGTGTTGTTTTTAATAACCCTACCGTATTTAAAATTGTAATCATACAAAAGAGGTAAGCTAGAAGTCCTAAAATTATTTATCCCAAAAAATATGTAAAACACTGTCACAGCCAGAACCACATTCATGGTAACACCCGCCACCAAAATTAAAATGCGCTTCCACGGGTTAATATTGGCAAAATTTCCCAAATCGTTCTTATCAAAAACCTCGTTTTCATCTTCCCCTGCTAACTTAACAAAGCCACCAAAGGGTAGAGCGTTAATTGTATACACAGTGTTGCCAATTTTTTTACCCCAAATACGGGGCGGAATGCCAAGACCAAACTCATCCACGCGCACATCCATCTTCCGTGCCACAAAAAAATGTCCCAGTTCGTGAATTAGAATCAACAAAGACAAAATTAAAATAAAAACAATCAGGGTTATCATCGTGCAGTAATTTTAAATCTGTAAAATTTCCTCTTTCTTCTTATCACTAAGTACTTCCGCCCGCCTTACATAATCCTTAACAATCTCCTCCACCTCTTCTTTTTGATTAAATTTATCGTCTTCGCCAATCTCTTTGTCGCCAAAAGCTTTGTCCACCTGCTTCATGGCATCCTGCCTGATACTCCTCATAGAATTTTTGCAGTCCTCCAGTTTAACACCCGCCATCTTGCTCATTTCTTTGCGTCGATCCTCCGTTAAAGCGGGAATAGGCATTTTTACACTATCCCCACCTACTATGGGGTTTACTCCCAGAGAACTCTCGCGCAAGGCTTTTTCAATGTCTTTTAAGAGCGACCTATCCCAGGGAGCAATCAAAATAGTTTGGGGCTCCGGCACGGAAATTGATCCCACTTCTTTTATTTTCATCCTACCTCCGTAAGCTTCTAGCTCTATGTTTTCTACCAACGCCGTAGAAGCTCTACCTGTATGAATTTTGGTAAGCTCGCCCACAAAAAATTCCAGCGATAAAGTAAGTTTTTGGTTTAACTCCTTAAAAAGCATCTTGATTATTATACACTACAATTTTACTATACCACCATAAATTGCTAAAATTTACCTATGGAACTTAGACAAACGCTTTTTTGGGATACTAATCCGGCCAAGATTGACCTACAAAAAAATGCACCGTATGTTATTGAGCGAATTTTAGACTTTGGGTACGACGCAGAAATCCGCTGGATGTGGAACTACTATGGTAAACCGCAAATAAAGACGGTTGTAGAAAATTCTAGGTGTTTGCGCCCCAGAACAAAAAATTTTTGGGGTCTGGTGTTAGCCTAGCAATGATAAACAAAGTTAAAAAACTGCATCTAAACAATTTACCTATCGAAACAAAGAAAGCTTTGGATTTTCTGTCTCAACAAGCATGGCTTAAAAAGTCCAATTGGTATTTAGCAGGTGGCACAGCGCTAGCTCTGCAAGCTGAGCATAGAAAATCCTTTGACCTTGATTTTTTTACTCAAGCCAAAAACTTTATAGGGGATCAGCTATTGGCAAATTTTTCAGATGTAGACGAATGGCACACCGATATAAATGAGCCCAATACCGTTTACGGAACTCTTCTTGGCGCTAAAGTAAGTTTTATTGCCTACCCTTTCTTTATTCCTGCGCAAGAGCCTTTGTATTACGGTTCGGTTAGAATAATCAATGCGTTGGATGTTGCAGTCATGAAAATTATTGCCGTTTCACAAAGAGGTCGTAAGAGAGATTTTTACGACTTATTTTGGTGCGTAAAACATCTTGCGCCACTGGAAGAAATCATCCGTAAATTGCCTACGCAATACCCTAACATCGCTCACAACTACAACCATATTCTTACCAGCTTAGTGTATTTTACAGATGCAGAAAGCGATCCTGAACCTGAAATTTACTTTATGGCAGAGTGGAAAGAGATTAAAAATTACTTTAATACAGAAATGCCGAGAATAGCACAGAGAGTGTTAGAACTTAGTTAATGTTGAAACAGCAATTTATTATTTTACTGAATAACGAACAAAAGCGCGGATTTCTATTTTTTCACCTAATTTAACTACGGTTTCTTTTATTAAATCGCCTATTTTTTTACTCCCGTCACGCACATATTCCGACTCTGTTAATGTTGCCACATCGGTATAATCTTCGGTAGCTACCTGCATAGCAATTTCCTTGCCCAGTTTTTGAAATTCCTCGGTTTTTGCCACAAAATCGGTTTCGCACCCAAGTAGTAACAGGCTTCCCACTTTAGCGCCAGTATGAATGTAAGAAAAGACCAACCCCTCCCCTGCTAACTTATCCGATCTTTTTTCAAGCTTGGCTAAACCTTTGTCCATTAGTATTTTTGCCGATTTTTCAAGATCTCCACCTGTTTCTTCCAAAACTTTCTTAGCATCCATTACTCCCGCCCCAGTTTGTTCTCTTAACTTTTTTATTTGGTCAATATTTATACTCATTCTACATCCTTAGCCTTTTTTACAAGCTTTTTAACTTGAGTAACTTTTTTGGTCGGTTTCTTTTTTGTAACTTCTTTTTTGACTTCAACGGAGGGCTTTATCTCCACAGAGGGTAGTGCACCGATACTTTGATCTTCAAGTATAATTTCCTCTACCGTTCTGGGTGCTTCCGATGTGGTTACCTGGGGAACTTTATCACCGTCACCTTTTTTGGCATTATCTATCGATTTAGCTTTTTCATATTCTTTGTAACCTTCCTCCACACAATCGGCTAAGACTTTAAGAATTTTCCCCACCGATTTTGCCGCGTCGTCATTACCGGGAATAACCTTTAAAATCCCTGTAGGATCAGAATTAGTATCTATCAACGCCACCACTGGCACATCAAAAATCCGGCACTCATTTATGGCGGTGCGCTCGCGTTTGGCATCAACCACCACCACCGCCTGGGGCTCACCTTTAAGTCCAACCACACCGCCAAAAAACTTTTCAAGCCTAATAATTTCTCGGTCAATTAAAAGTCGCTCTTTTTTGGTGTACATGGCAAGATCCCCCGCGTCGCGCTTCTTTTTAAGACTTACTAATTTATCGATGCTTTTTTTAATAATTTTATAATTAGTTATAGTACCGCCCATCCATCTTTCGTTCATAAAAAATGCTCCGCATCGCAATGCCTCATCCTTGGCAATTTGCGCTACTTGCTTTTTAGTACACACAAAGATAACTTGCCCACCTTTTACCGCCACATCAAACAGATATTCCCCCGCATCTTTAAGAAGTTTTTGGGTTTGATCTAGATCCAAAATATGCACTCCGTTTTTGGCGGCATAGATATACCGCTCCATTTTGGGATTCCATTTATTAACGGAATGCCCAAAGTGAGCCCCCGTCTCTAAAAGTTCTTCAACTGTTGGAAATCTGTAATTGTTCATTTTTGCTCTGCAAAAAAAACTTTGCTAGAGCATAATATCATAAACTGTAAGGTAATCAAGCTGTTGGTAGAAAATTGTTACCCATCATCGTGAGTTTTTCATCGTAGGTAAGAAGTTGGCTGTTTAATCTACGCGCCTCTAGATGAAGATAGATATCTACTAGATCCAGGGGTAAATTAGCAAATCGCTGTAAAAGTTCGTAAACCACATCCTTATGCGAGTCGTAAATATCTACATTTTCAAGCAGGATAATATACAAAATGTTGTCTACAATTTCAGCTCTCTTCATTTTGTAATACTTTTCAAGTATCCAAACTACCTCTTGAATAACCAAGATAGAGATAAGTGCAGTTTTTTCCTTTTTCACAATCTGCTTAAAAAACTTTTCGCTTTTGGCATACTTTTCAGGGTCGTCCCTAATAATAAAACGGAGAATAATATTGGAATCAATAACTACTTCATTCATTTGCCAACTCCTTAGCAACAATTTGTGAGGTGACCTGGCTTATTTGGCTGTCGCTCAACTTTTTTTTATCCTTAGCCAAGGTTCTAGCATATATGCCCGCTCTTTTGGCTATTATGCTAATAGGATCCCTGTGAATGGGTCTTAAATAGATATTTCCGTTGGACTCAATATTTATTAAAATTCTGTCACCAGCACCAAGCGATAATTGATCTAGTAAGTTTTTAGACAATGTTATTTGATTTTTTGACGAAATTTTTGATATCTGCATAGGTAACTTATACCACCCCACTTTGTTTTTGTCAAGCAGCTTTACTTTTGTCAAAAGGAACTACTCTCATCAAACTACTTTACTAGTACCAACCCACTTTACTTTTCAAATTCACCTTTGGTTTTGTCAAAAAGAAGTATTGTTGATTTATTCGTTTGTACAAGGTATAAAATCAACATGCAAGATGCAAATCAAAAATATATTTCTGGACTCAAGGAGTATCATCACAAACTAGAGAATTTTGTTCGGGAATCTTACCTTATTGACCCAAAATACCTAGAGGTTATTTCTTGGGGCTACCACACTACGGCAATTTATATTAAGGCGAACGACAATAAAGAATACCTCTTGAGGCTTGCTGACTGGAGTGAGAAAAAAGAAAAGGGCATTTTAAAGGATATCGAACTATCAAACAAGTTGCGTGGGGTTATCCCCACACCCGTATACATTAAAAACCACAGCGGTAATTATATCTGTCGATTTGAAGATAAAATTTTACGACTTTCACACTACATCTCCGGGCTTGCCCCGTTGGACATGGATTTTAATATTTTAGAGCAAATGGTTACTGTATTAAAGAAAATCCACGCCACTACTCACGCCGATTCTCTCTGTAACGGCGTTTTACTTCATGGGGATCTAACCCCCCACAATGTTTTGGTATCCTTTGGAAAAGTTGTGGCAATAATGGATTTTGAACTGTTGTTTGTTGGACCGCGAGAATGGGATCTAGCAAGAACAGCTTTTTTTAGCTGGAACTATATGAAGAATGCATTATTTGAACAAGTCGCTCAATTTGTACTAGAGAAATATGGCTACGACTCTATAAATTCCAACCTATTTTTTAAATACGCGGTAGAAAATGCTCAAAAACACCTAGATTCCGTGGAAAAACATCGTAACGACTACGATCGACAGGAAGATTGGGAAAAAGATCACGATTTTGCCACCAAGCAGATTGCTTCACTTCGTTCTTGTCCCGCCCAATGATAAAGGCTTATCTTGTTCAAAATGCAAACCTAGTTTAACAGCTGTTTCCGCCTTAGCTAGCTGCCTACCCAGATCACAAGCCGCACCAAGATCAGAGATTAGCATCTCTTTTAATGCTGTGGCGCATAAATCTCTGGCCACTTTAGGTTTTTTTCCATCCATTTTTAATGTAGTTAAAGGTTTTGTCCCATCCGGAGAAAAAAACTCGGCAATAATGTCATCGCCCTCAACCTTAATAATGTAGTAACTTCTAGGATCATAGGTACAGGTTCTAGCTAACGAGTCGTTTTTTTCTATCACCAGAGAGGCTAAATCCCAATCCCCCTCGTAAATTTCCGCGATATGGGAAATGGTGGTTAAACTACCCACATTCTTACCAATTTTGTGCGCCAACCCCTCCTGAAACTTTCTTAGGGCAAAGGCATTTAACGACCAAGCTCCGTACATATCATTATTTCTAAAAATGGCGGTCATATAAAGCGCGTTCCCCATACACTGGGCTAAAAGCATCACTAAACACGGCACTTTCCAACCTTTGGTCTGCCCCAATGCCGATATCGAGTTGCCTTTTGGCGGAAAGTTGTCTGTATTTACCTCCCACAAAACTGCTACCGCTCCCCTGTCGTAAGGAAATCGCTTTAATTTTTCCACCATAATTTTTTGCTGATCCACGCCACCGCCCCAATTAAAAATCCGCTCACCGTAGGTATAGGACTCACTGCTATCCTCATTTTTACTAAAAAATCCCTGGTAGTAATTTTTTAATGCTTTTGCACTAAAAGTTAAGTACGGTTCAATTTTGGGCAATTTGGTGGACTCTTTTTCTATTACCACCGATAAATTTTGCACTTGTTTAACTTTTCCATACATCCCAGGCGTGTCCACACCAAACCTCATAACAGTCTTTAAAACATCTAGCCAGGCATCGCCAATGTAATCTCTACGAATCTTAAAAACAGAAAGGTCGCTGGGAAAGCCTGATTTTAATTCCACTTTTTCCTCCGGAAATATCTGTGGCTCACCAAAGGGCTTTTCTGATGGAAGTTTTTGTACAAAATCCCGTACCTCCTCCAAAGGACGCATGATCATGTTGTGTACAGAAATACTTCTTCTTAAAAGTTCCAAGGCCTCTGGCGGAATTTCTTTGTCTATTAACGCCTCATCATCTCCAACAATTCTCCATCCACCACCCCGGCTATTCCCAACAACCCCACTTTTAAAAAATTTAAGCAGAGCCTCCCCGCTCCCCTGCCTATCTGGTCCACAAATCACCAGATGTCTAATTTTTGGGTTGGCTAGGATGTTCCTTAACAACGGATTAATACCTCTTTTGGTATAAAGTTGACCACAAACACTGTACAGCGGTGCTCCCAATACATCAGCCACACTTTCTTTAGGCATCCACAGGGTAGCCACACCCACATTAGAATCAAAGTCGCCCACCAAAAGTCGGTCTTTAAAATAAATTGGCCAACTCACTTCCACACATCCTCCTCCTTAATTTGCTGGATTTTGACACCATTTTTAACTAGTAGTGACTCCCCTAGTTTACCGCCCATATAGTCCGACATGTAAAAGAGTCTACCGATTCCACATTTAGCCAAAAGTCGCGCGCATATTACACAAGGAAAGGTTGTTAGATACACATCAGTACCCTCTAGCGACACACCCACACGGGCACATTCTGCCACTGCGTATGCTTCCGCGTGGATGGAACACACCTTTTCTATGTCTTTACCCCCATGCAAATTCTCTTTTTCTCTTATACACTCCCCATTTTTACAATAAATCTCGCCCGGCAAAGTGGCATTCCAACCCTCCGCAACAACCTTACCGTTTTTAACCATCACGCATCCGGTTTTATATCCGCATGTGGACTTGTTGCACAGCAAACACGCCCGCTTCATATAATCGATGTTGTTGCCCACAGTAGCGGGGCGGGTCTCCCCATTGGAACAGTCGTGTGCACGGAGTTTAACTGCAACATCCAGTGACGAGAGTTTCAGCTCTTGGTAATTGTAACAAATACCTTTCTGGTTGCGCTCCAAAAACCCCGGAACGCATGGCATAATATGAAGATGCAGATGACCCAAGCTTTTTCCGCTACCTACACCGCCCTCTCGATATAATATATTGGAATCTTCTATACCAAAACCCTTTTTTAATAAATCAATACCCAGGGTCGTCAATTTACCAACAGCAACCCATTCCATAGCTGTAAGTTCATGGAATTTCTCAATATGTCGCCTGGGAATTATTAATACATGCCCGTCCAAATAAGGAAAAAGGTTTACGGTTAAAACCATCCCACCCTCCTCCGCAATAATATACTTATCTTTTAGGTCGCAAAAAACGCATTTATCCAGCGCGCTCACCGCCCTATCGTACCGATCACTAACCCGTGGATTACCTACTTTTGCCATTTTCTTCCTTTAATTGTCCGTTTTCCAGAAGCATAGCCTTAAATTTATCATCTTGCATGCACTCGCCAAAAATCTCCTTTACTTTTTTATACGCCATTTTGTTAATAATAGTGGACGACGACAAAAAAGGCGACTGACGAGGTTCTAAAACCACTTTTCCGCCATAGCCTTTTACAATTTTATATTCTTCGCTTTGTTTAATACCTTTATTCCAATCTTCATCTACGGTAAAAAATACGGCGGGTTTGAGTATCTCCAAGGTTGATGCCACGGTTTCGTCATCAAAAATATACACATAGTCAACAAAGGCCAAACTAGCTAAAACATAGGCGCGAGAAAATTCGTTAATAATTGGTCGCCCGTAACCTTTTTTAGCACTAATTTTAGTGTCGCACGGAATTCCAACAATTAAAGTGTCTCCAAGTAGCGAGGCTTTTTTAATAAACCGTGTGTGCCCCACATGCAACAAATCGTACGACCCCGAAACAAATACGGTATTTTTCTTGCCTGCTAACTCTAAAAGCTCCAAAGGATTTTTGTAAATTAGTTTTGATGGATTAAACGCTTTAACATTATTTGGCGTCTGATTACCGTAATCGGCAGGTTTAAAATCAGAAATGGTATTAAGTCCAAAATTAATGTTTTTTGACCATAGATAAGAAGCCACAATCTCCATAAATCTAACATTAGCAATATGTTCAATTAAATCTCTAGCGCTTTTGTAGGGATTATTATCCTCCTGCACAATAAGTTTTCCTTTGTGTTTTCTAAGCAAATACCGTGCCTGGTCATCAAAATTGCCATTTTCTATTTCCTTTTGAGTAGTATAAAAAATATCCGGCTCAAGTAAAACAATTGAGGTGTGGGGCTCGCCCTCGTCTACGGTTGTTATGTAGTCAACTGACCTTAAGTAACTTAACATTTCCATTCTGGCCGACTGGTTTAGCAAGGGAAAATCCGGTCCTTTAATTTTTGTTATAGAGCGATCCGAGCACACCCCCACCACTAAAACATCCCCTAAAGCTTTAGCCTCGGATAAAAACCTACAGTGCCCCGGAGTAATAAGTTCAAACGAGCCGGTAGTAAAAACAACCTTTTGACTCTTTTTATGAATTTTTTTCCCAAGTCTAACCAGATCTTTAAATTCAACCACCTTTGTGTGCTGTTTTTCCGCTCTTTTATGTTTTTCCATGCTTAAAATTTGTATTTTAATACTTTGTATTTTAATCTTTTTTGGCTATATGCTTACGCTTTGGTCTTGCCATTTCGGCTTGGGCTTGAGCCTCGTTAGACGGTTTTTTCCAGGTAGAATACTTGCAATCAGGATAGCGACTGCACCCGTAAAAGGTGCGACCTTTACCTTTTTTCACTACTAAATCTCCCTCTTTACACTCTGGACATTTTACCCCAATCTTTACCAAAAAGGGCTTAGTTGACCTACAAGCAGGATAACGCGAGCAGGCTAAAAACTTGCCAAATCTCCCCACCCTTAAAATATAATCCCCCTCCTTGCAAACCTCACATTTACCGTAGTCTCTTGGTTCGGATGTGCTTTCTACCGCATTACCGTCTTCATCCACTAATGAGGTAATTTTTTCCTCCGTTGGTTTGGCAAAATCGCAGGTTGGATAATCCGAACAACTTAAAAACTTACCAAACTTGCCGAGTTTAAACATAAGTATTTTTCCACATTTTGGACAAAGCTCGTCAGAGTTACCTAAAAAGGTAATATCTTGTTTTTTTAACTCTGTATCTTTTTGTTTAACAATCTTTGCAAAGGGCTCGTAAAACTCTTTAATAACGGGTTGCCACTTAAGCTTACCCTCCGCTACTTCGTCTAATTGTTCTTCCATCCGCGCGGTAAAGTCGTAATCCACAATATTACTAAAGTGTTTATTAAATAAATCTATTACAACATACGCAACATCCAGGGGCTTAAAGTACCTGGCTTCTTTTTCCACATAGCCACGCGCCTGAATAGTTTGAATGGTGGGAGCATAGGTAGAGGGTCGGCCCACACCCATTTCTTCCAAAGCTTTAATAAGGCTGGCATCTGTAAAGCGCGCTGGTGGTTGGGTAAAATGTTGCGCCGGATCTAATTTAGCCAACTTAACACTATCCCCTTCTGCCATTTCCGGAAGTTGGTTTTGATTTTCTGTGTCATCTTCGTTGTCAGTAGCATCTGATGCCGTCGTCGAGTCCAACAAAAACACGCTTCGCGGAGTTTTCTTATGGACATCGACATCCGGCAATAGTTGATTGGATAATTCAAGCCAGCCCGCAAACTTAATAACCGATCCGTTGGCTCTAAAGCCGTATCCAGAGTCGCCCAAAATATACACGCTAGTAGCATCATAAATTGCCGGAGCCATTTGGCACTCAACAGACCTCCGCCAAATTAACGAGTACACCTTTTGCTCTTCCGCACTTAAAACTGCAATATCGGCATCCCCTGGAGTCAACCCTATATTTGTTATTCTTATAGCCTCGTGAGCCTCCTGGGCGTTTTTGGAATTGTTTTTGTAGTAATTGGGCAATTCCGGCAAATGCGCCTTGGAATACTTTTTTTCCACAAATGTTCTCACCGCGTCAATAAACTGGGCAGAAAGGTTTAACGAATCTGTTCTGTGATAAGTTATTAAGCCTTTTTCAAAAAGCATTTGGGCGGCTTTCATAGTTTTGTAAGCAGGAAAACCAAAAACATTGGAAGCGCTTTGCTGAAGAGTAGAGGTTTTTAGCGGAGGATAGGGGCGTTTTTGCTTTTGGGTTTTAGTAATTTTGGCTACTTTAAATTTATCGTTATTTAACACTTCAACAATTTCTTTTACCTGCGCGTGACTCTCTATCTCCAGTTTTTTATCATTTTTCTCTAGTAAATTAGCGGAAACTTTTCCGTTTTTATGGTCAAATACTCCTTCAATTGACCAGTATTCCACCGGCTTAAAAGCTATTCTTTCGCGTTCACGCGTAACCACAATCTTTACCGCTACACTCTGCACCCTGCCGGCAGAAAGTCCAAACCGCACTTTTTTCCAAAGCAACGGTGATAATTTATACCCAACCAGTCTATCCAAAACCCTTCGTGCCTGTTGGGCGTCCACTAGGTTAAAGTCGATCTTACCTTGATGCTCAAACGATTCCTGCACGGCGCTTTTGGTTATTTCGTGAAAAACCGCCCGCCCATAATCTTTGTCTTTAAGCTTTAACAGCTCCTTTAAATGCCACGCTATGGCTTCCCCCTCCCTATCGGGGTCGGTGGCTAAAACAACCTTATCTGCATCTTTAGAGTATTTTTTTAACTCGGTAAGCGTTTTTTTAGCTTTGTCCGGCACTACATATTCTGGTTCAAAATTGTGTTCAACATCCACACCCAACCCACTTTTTGGCAAATCCCTAATGTGTCCCATGGATGCGCGCACCACAAAATCCTTGCCCAAGATGGTTGAAAGAGTCTTTGCTTTAGTTGGCGACTCTACAATTACTAATTCCATTGCTAAAGAATACCACACTTTATTCCTTCGTCATTGGGCGGGACAGAGCGTAGCGAAGCAATCTCGCTATTCAATGATATCCTCCACGCAATTAACCAAATGTGCGCCCTGTTTAATAAGTTCGTTAGCTCCCATGCTGGTGTAAGCAAAAATGTTCCCCGGCACCACAAAAACCTCCTTACCCAACTCCAGCGCCGCTTCAACCGTGCTCATACACCCACTTTTTTGCGTAGCTTCTACCACCAAAAGCGCATCTGCCAACCCTGCAATTAGGCGGTTTCTTTCCAAAAAAGTCCATTTTGAGGCTACAAGATACGGTTCAAAGGGCGACACTAAAAAGCCTTTTTGCGACTCCACAATCTGCCTTCCTAGCTCCTTATTACTAAAATCTCCCAATTTCATAACGCCAAATCCCAACACGCCAATGGTTACTCCTCCAACTTTTAACACCGCTCTTTGCGCCTCCTCATCCACACCCTCTGCCAAACCGGAAACCACAGTAACACCCGCACTCACTAGTCGTGGCACAAAATCCCACACCACCTTTTTCCCGTAGTCGCCCATATTTCTACTGCCAATCACCGCCAAACTATGTTTTGGCCAAAGCTCCGCCAAGGGCAGAGAAGCAGTCCCATCGTTTGCCAAAATGTATAGAGTTTTTGGAGGATTTTTAAGATTTTTTACTGACTCCGGAAACCGCGGATCATCAAACGGAATTTTTAATATCATACCTGCAGAATAACCCATTCTTTTTTGGCGTCAAGACGGTATTCTCTATTTATACTAGAGAACTGTATATTGACGACTTGGAGCACGGGTGATATTAACAAAACATGAAAAAAGAACATCTTGAGGCTGTTTACGATGCTGTAATTAATATTGCGTCCGGCTGGTTTGGAGTGGCGGTCATCAGAGATATATTCCGCACTACTGTTGGTAGATATGAGCTGTATTCTATGCTATATAATCTACGCATAGGTACAATATATTTATTAATTGCTTTAAAAATAAAGGGGGTGACTAATGATACTTCAAAATTCTGACCCAAAATTACTAGTTATATTGGTGGGTGTGGGATTTTTAGTTATCGCTGGGCTGATGTATATAGCTTTCTACAGAAATCCACCCCAAAAAGTTGATTAGGACGCTATTTTCTAGTTTTACTAGAATGTACTTTAATAGTGGGTTAGAAAGGAGTAAAAAAATCAAAATGGATTCAGACAACGCGATGTTTATTGCACAACTTAAAGGTCAAGCTTTTGCTGTCATTTTATTGCTGGGATATATCTTTTTCTATAAAAACAAACTAACAACCAAGAAAAAACAGTAGTGAGAGTTGATATAAATTAATTATGTGTTTTTTTCAACTCTAAAACCAAAGTAAGCAATAATAGCCGAGGCTATCAGCGATATAGTTAAAACCTTAATAAGAGGAAAGTCTGGATAAATTAGTACCAGCGTGGCTAAACCACCCCAAACAACTATTATTATTCCCGCCATCGATGGGTTTAGTTAATAAAATAAGATCTTTAATCATGTTATCTACCGCCTAGTATACCGCGAATTTTATAGTATATGCTGTCTTCGGAGTTACCAAGTTCTCCAATCCAACTGCTTACAAACTCTAAGACATTTTCCGTTTTATTACATTTTTGGTTATTTTCCTCTTTTTCTACCAGATACTTTGGGTCAAGCTCTTTTACTATTTTTTGAAAAACCTTCCTTACAAACCGCTCTTTGGGTTCCAGATAGAGCATTATAGGATTTAGATATCTGCGATGTTCTACCAAATACAAACATTCTCTCTGGAAGTTTTAATTTAAATTTCTCCCCCATCCGCATAATCTCTATAAAGAAATCTGTCATATCGATTTCGTCGCCTAATTCGTACCCTCTTAAATAATCCAACTCGTTATAGGTAGCTTGTTTAAAATCTTTGATTAATTGGGGGATGTTAGCCTGACGGGGCGAGTAAATCGCGTCAACAACTCTTGCGATTATAGATACCACTAAAAAGTCGATAAATAGTTTAGACTTTAACCCCTCTTTCTGGATTTTTATTACTACATTTTGCCCCTTGTAAACCCCTTGGTACACTTGGGCAAATGATCCGCAAGCAAACGGCGCAAGTTTAACATACTACACAAACGCGGGTATTTAGTATCAGCGCCATCTGCCGGCGCAGGTGGCTTGCTGTACTTCGGATGAAGTATAATAACCATATGATTTTAGAAATAGTTAAATATCCAAGTCCAATATTGACTCAAAAAAGTCAAAAGGCTCTGTTTGGTAAAGAGCTGGAGAATTTAGTGCAAAATATGCTAGACACTATAAACTCCTTTAAAGACCCCCAAGCGGCGGGACTTTCTGCCATCCAAGTGGGTATTCCGCTACGAGTTTTAATTGCACGGGATTATATTGTAAATCCATCCCATAACAAAGTACCGGAAAGTGTAGCATTTAACGATTATATTTTAATTAATCCTAAATTTGTAAGCTTTTCTAAAGATGAGGAACTGGACTGGGAGGGATGTTTAAGCTTTCCTGACCTTTACGGTAAAGTTTGGCGGGCAAAGAAGATTAAACTCAAATACCAAAATTTGCAGGGCTACGACCAAAGGCTTACTGCCACAAACTTTTTAGCACGCGTAATTCAACACGAGATGGATCATTTGGACGGAATTACTTTTAACACCAAGATTGTGGGGAAGATGTGTAAGGGCAATGAACTTGAGAAAGGGGCAAAAATAGCGGATTAGATTGCTTCGCTACACTCTGTCACGACCAATGACCACCAAAATTGCATTTTTTGGAACATCAGATAGATCCGTTCCCATACTAGAATCGCTAAAAACAAACTTTGATTTGGTGCTTTGTGTAACCAAAGAGGATGTGTTAATTGGTAGACATCAAACCCCTAAAGAAGTGGGGGTAAAAAGGTGGGCAAAAGAAAACGGAGTAAAATTTGTAACCATAAACGAGTCCCTGAACAAAGAGAGGGAAATACTTATTGAGCAAATAAAAACATCAGAAGCTATAGTTGGAGTGGTGGCAGATTTTGGCTTTATTATTCCGCAGGAAATTTTGGCTATTTTCCCCAAAGGTATAATAAATATTCACTTTTCCCTACTGCCAAAATACCGAGGGGCAAGCCCCGTGCAATTTGCTATCTTAAATGGCGACGCGCAAACAGGAATTACTTACCAGCTGATGGAAAAAACCCTTGACACAGGTTCAACTATCCATCAAATTACCTACCCGTTAAATGGAACAGAAAACTCTGGAGAATTGTATAAAACACTATTTAACCTTTCAGCAGAGCACTTACCCCAAGTCATTAATAATTATTTGGAGGGAAAAATCAAACCAAAAGCGCAGAACGGGTCACAAGCAAGCTACACCTACTCCCCCACTCACCCAAAAAACACCTATATTTATAAAGAGGACGCCAAAATTAACTGGAATAACGGGATTCAATCGATCGATGCAACCATACGGGCGTACAATCCCTGGCCTATTGCTTGGACAACTTTGGGAGAAATGCAAAACGCTAAAAATAAAATGACCTGTTTTACCCAATTAAAAAATCCAAAATACGCTTCCAAAGTTGTAAAAATTTATGAAGCAAAAATCGTAGATAATAAACTAGCCGTAGAAAAAATCCAACTAGCGGGCGGAAAAATCCTTTCCTGGAAACAATTTACCAATGGCTATTTAATTTTACATTAAATCTTGACACACTCATTACTTTCTGCTAACCTCATTACATGATATATACCGTAGCGCTAACAAGTCAGGGACAAATGAGTATTCCCTCCACAATACGGGATCTTTTAGGGTTTTCCCAACCCGGCACCGTTACAGTAAAAGTGGAACGCGATGGAATATTTGTTAAACCTACCAGGGACATCATGTCGCTTGCAGGCATTCTGTACAACAAGGTAAAGTTACCTAAGGGTTACGAGAAAATGTCCACCCAAGAGATAATCAACATGGAAAAAGAGTCCGCAAGGAGAGGACACATGGAAAGGTATGAAAAATCTCTACGCTGATACAAACACCCTTGTAAGCCTACTAATAAAGCGCAACAAAGATCAAACAGATAAGGTAGAAAAAGTTTTCCAAGAGGCGCAAGGGGGAAAAATTAAGATTGTAATTATTCCAGAGATACTTATGGAGGTATATTTTGTTCTACACTCAAATTACAACATTAACAGAGACGATATGTATCTATCTTTAAATAGCCTAGTATCCTCTACTCAACTCGATGTTAGAAATCGTTCTTTATTGCTGGAAGCACTGGAAATCTATAAAGAAGTAAGCATGTCGCTCTTGGATATTTACCTCTATTTAACGGCAAAAAATAACAACGCAGAGGTTTTTAGTTTTGACAAAGATCTTGAAAAATTAAAGCAACACTTTTGATTCGGCGGGCTTCTTGTTAGACTTGTTATACAAAGATAAGCAGGTGGTGCACAGCTTTACTTTTACGATCCTACCACCCAAATCAAGGTGTTTTTCCCTTAAATTTACCTGTTGAACATGTATTGACCTACGGGAAACGCGCCTACCTATGAGCCTTGGTACAAGCTTGCCCCTAAGTCTACCTTTTCCACAAATTTCACACATTCTTGACATAACTTGGCTATTTAACCACACGAGCGCCTTTATGTCTACCCTAATTCTAGTCTACATGTTAAACTATCCAAGCAACCAGCCTGGAAGCTTGGCTGGTAGAGCAGGGGTTTTGTGTTGTCCGCTTGAGACGGACTAAACCTCAGGTGCACACCATGTAGCCACCTTAGCTCAGTGGCAGAGCAACGGTTTTGTAAACCGTGGGTCCTGGGTTCAAGTCCCAGAGGTGGCTCCAGTCCGCCGGAGGCGGATAGTCATTTATATGCCGAGGTACCAAAGTGGCCAAACGGAGCAGACTGTAAATCTGTTGGCGCAAGCCTTCATAGGTTCGAATCCTATCCTCGGCACCATTTGGTAATCCAAATGGTGAAGAGGAGAGCACGCCCGTTAGGGCGGATCATCCTCGGCACCATGAAGTTGATCAGAAAGGTTTATCTTTCTGGACAACTTCATGACGAGGAGAAGGTTCGAATGCCGGACTCCGCCAAAGGCGGAGGAGGCGGGGTTGCGTGCTTTCAGCTGTTAAGAACGAAGTGAGTTACAGATGAAAGACATGTAACCGAATCCTATACAAAAGGTGAGATACAAGCCCATGGATTGCAATTTGCCTGGGTAGTTCAGCGGTAGAACGCCTCCATGGTAAGGAGGAAGTCGGGAGTTCAATCCTCCCCCCAGGCTCCACGGCAAATTTCAGCGTCCGCCAGAGGCGGACTAAAGGAGTAGGTCCGCGGTTCGATTCCGCGAGTGGGCTCCATGTCGCCAAAAAGTATGATAAAATTACACGGCTAAAGGAGAATATTATGGCTAAAAAAACAAATCGAGTGTTAATAGGGCTTCAGTGCGGAGTTTGCAAGTCGTCTAATTATGTTACTTCTAAAAACAAGGTTAACGACGCAGAAAAGCTGGAAATTAAAAAGTTTTGCAAAAAGTGTCAAAAAACTACCGCGCACAAAGAAAAACAGAAGTTAAAGTGAACACGGGGGCGTCGTACAGTGGTAGTATTTTGGTCTCCAAAACCAAAAACGAGGGTTCGATTCCTTCCGCCCCTGCCAAAACCAATTTATTTAGAGCTTTCTATCCTATCCCAAGCACCCGGTTTATAGCGTTTTAAGGCGTGGTTACAATAGATTCTTACCCAAAGAAAAAGTCGCAGAGGGTATAGCAGGAGCGACCAGAAAAACTCTTTGAGCGACTTGGCAAAAAGTAAAGGAAAAAACAGCATTTGCAGATCTTGAGTAATAGATCGCACGGATGTACTTACCTGAACATTGCCACCTAAAGACCTTGTTTTTTGCTTGTACCAGTCGCCCAAATTTTTGGGAAACTTTACATAAGCCAAAACATCGGGAGCATAAGCGATTTTATAACCCAAGTCGGCAAGTTTTTGAGAAATATAGGCATCCTCCGCGCGAATTTCTGGCGGAATAGGAAATATCCCTTCCACAGGCTGGATGGCATAGAGATAGCCACTCATGGAAACCATATCCTTGTTCTTCAAAGTTGGGTGGCGTACCTTTTGACCCAATGCGTCCACGCTGTTTTTGTCAGGATCTTGTATCAAATCGACTGTGGGATTTGCTGATAGGCGTTTTTGATGCGCGGCCTCACAAAAAAGATGGGAGTAATAACCAAACATGGTTGTACGACTGTCCAAAGAAACCGGGCGACCTCCTACCCCGCCGAGTATAGATTGCTTCGTGGAGTCTGTCTCGACACAGGCGAGACTCGCAACGGCTTTGAGTAAATTTTTTATAGCGTCATCCGCTACATACATATCGCCATCGGTGAGAATTAGCAGATCTTCTTCTTGACTGACAACATGATACTTTGTGATTGTCTCAATAGCTAAATTTATCGCGCACGCTTTCCCCTGCCCCGCATCCTGGATTAATCGAAAATTGGTAAACCCAACACTTTGGCATACTTCTTCTGCTTTTTTCAGGGTAGGTCCGTCTGGGGATGTAATAAAAAGTCGTAAATCAGACGATAGATCCTTATTTGGACAAATAATCTGCTCAATCGCTTTTCCGATAGTGGTAGGTTCGTTAAAAGATGTAATCACCACAAAAACTTTCATTTAGATAGTATAGACTTTGTTGCGTAGTATACAAATTATCCCTCTTGTAATGTGTTAATATCTTTGCTACGATTCCCTCAAATGAAAGGGTCTTTCTAAAAACCTTGGCTAAGATGTCTATCTGGTCTATTTATAGATATATCTGCTGCTTGGTTTGCAACAGTTTTTATTACCCCCAACTTTATTTCAGGCTCAAGCCTCTTTTGGTTGTTGACAAAATATATCTTGTCGGGTACATTGTGTTTGCTGGTTTCGGTTAAAATTGAGGAGAAATTAGAAACATGAACATTATTAAAATCTTTGATACCGCTCAAATTGGAACTGTTCTTTTGGTAATTGCTTTCCTGCTTTTGTATATTGCTTTTGGTAAAAGACATTCTCGTAATAAGGACACAAACTAAAAAGCGGAGTATAGGTCGCAAAGCTATTGTTCCTTGCTAAACTTTTTCCAACTAGCTTGCAACCGCATGGCTTTTCCCCTTATTACCAACGCCTCTTTAATTTTCTCCTCAAAAAACGCGGGCTCAATTTCCCCCGGTACAAGAAAACCTTGAAATTGTTCCAAATAAACACATACTAGATTGCAACTTAGCATGGCTTTTTCCAAAATCTTAATTCCCCCACCCGAATCGCTAAACCTTATGGAGTGTGCCGTGGCAATGTTTTGCGACATTTCCAGAGCAGTTTGACATAATTTGTCAGCCACGGAAGCTTTAAGAGGGGAAGCACCACCTTTCTCAAGGTTTTTTTGCACTTCCTTACACACCGCCACCCCTAAAAACAGGGCTTTTTGATAGGTTTCTAAATCTCTAAAGGATTTTACCGGGGACTTGGGGGTAAACGCTCTAAACGACGAGCCGTAAGACTTTTGCGCGTAATTTTTTGGCGAATTTGTTACATTTGAATTTGTATAAGTATAACTCACAGTTTCACCTCATTTCCAACATTTTTTGCTTTTGCCGGGGCAAACGAGTCAATTTTATCTACCCGGCTATTAATTTTATACATGCCTTCTTTGGTCTCCACCTGTTTTCTTCTTTTCACCTTTTTAGGCTTATATAACACATGTAGGGGGAAAAATTCAAAGTAATTATTTTCATCAAACCACGCACACTTAAACTCAAAAAGGCGTAAACCCGTAAGGCGGGAAAGAGCCATGGCGTAAAGGGTAAGTTGGTCTATGGGTTGCTCTTTTTGCGCATTGGGTTTGTAATCCATAATATGTACTTGACCGTTTCTAATTTGAACAAGGTCAATGTGACCCGTAATGATTTTGGGTAACGGTTCGGGAGACAATTGATTTGAAGTAGCCACAAGATCGGCATCGGGACGGCTGTATTCAAATCCCAATTTAACTCTAAAATGCTCTAAATCCTCTTTGGTAATATAAACCGGTACTTCCGTAGCCACTGTTACGGAATCGTTATACAAAAAGAACTTTTCCAATAAATCGTGCCGATCTTTTCTTTGCTTTGCCCCCTGCAAAAAGAAGCTTGTTAATCTTGTGGCGTAATTTTGCTTGGAACGCACAATCATATTGGTTTTGGAAAATGTTAGGGACGACTCGGAGGCTCGCTCCCCTTCTTGAAAAAACTGGTGCGGACACTCCGCCGGCACCATCTGTAAATATTCCATGAGCGGAATAAAATTTCTGTTTGAATAGTCGCTCTTTATTATCAATTTACACTTTGCCCAGTGGAAGCGATACCGGTAAAGCTGTTGATGCGCCAAGGTAGCTGTTTGCACCACATCCTTGGGTTTAGCTAGTTGCACAGCATAAGGTCGCATTTTTAGGTACGGAATGTTTTCTTTAAACTCTTCTACCCAATCAGAAATTGTGGATGGACTTAAAGAAATGTCTCCAAGCTTTTTAGCGTTTATTATTTTAGCTACATCTTCAAACGAATAACCCATGTTGTAAATGGAAATGGCTTCAAAGATGGTTTCTAGGGGATAATGTCGTCCTTTTACAGCTCTTGGCGTAAAGGTTTTGGCACAAACACTGCATAGGTACAGCTGAACTTCTTCTAGTTTATTTTTTCTCACTCCCCTTTTTACAAATTTTTTTGACTGGCAATACGGGCAACACAGTGAGTCTACCACAGGTTTTTGCGATAAGTATATCTTTACCGGTTCTATTAATTTGTTTGGCGTGGGCGGATTTTCCCGCTCGGGCAGGGCGCTTTCTTTTTTGTCGCCCATTTTATCTGGAATGTTACAACACATTGTTTAAAATGACAATAATTACTCTTGCACCATGTTAGCATCTTTGCTATTATTCCCTCAAATGAAATTCGACTCAAAACTCGCTAAACTACTATCGGAATTCTGCCTAAATGTTGCTGTGGCTTCTTTTATTGCTGGATTTATTACACCCACCGCAGTTGGTTCGATTTCAGGGTTCCTATTATTATTGACAAAGTATGTTCTTATTGCTACGCTATTTTTATTCTCTTCCTGGAAATTTGCCAAGTTAGAAAGGAAAACACAATTATGACAAATACTGAACTTTTTAATATCTTGAATTCCGCCTCTACTGTTGGCTTGCTTATGGCAATTGGTGTTGGGGTTCTTGCTATCTTGATCAAACAGAATATCCAAGCCTCCAACAAAAAAAATCCTCGCGAGAAAACTTCTAACTAAGCACTTTTATCTGCCTTATAATAAAGATGTTACCAAATGGCAATCCAGTAGAGGGTTTCTTCTTTGTCTGACTCTGAATCCACCTGGATTTCAAAACCGGTAGCATTTACGTGCTCCACCCAAACCTTGGTGTTATAAGACGGGGTTACCGCCACGGAGGTAGGCACGCTTTCCCACTCTTTAGCCACCTCAATTGTTGTTTCCCCTGCCGTTAGCTTTACCGCATCTCTAAACGATTTGTTTCCCATTATTATTCCCTCATTCATAGCCAAATTACCCTTTGTATCCATGGCTATTTTGTCCCCCATAAACCTTAACAACCCACTTGATGCGGGCATAATGTAAAGATCACCACTTACGGTTCCGATGCTAGCTTCCCTGCTCTCTCCAATCTTTTGCATTCCGTCAATCTGGAGTAATCCCAAGGTTAATTTGCCAGTGATGTTAAGATCTATGAGGGTGGCTTCTCCCAACACGCTTAGCGAGTTTTGCATAATCAACCCCCCGTCTTCTCCTTTTATTATGCCTAAAGCTTCTAAGGTTGACTTGAATTCGTTATATATGTTCTCAATGGCTATTAGTATACTGGACGGGGTTGCACTTGCGGAGGATTCACTTGACTGCGTGCTTTCTCCCATTTTATCAAGTTGGGCTTTTACTGCATCTAGGTCACTTTGTATAAGATCTATTCTGCTTGATTCAGCTAATTTAGCGGTCTCCAAGTCGCTCAACTTAAGGTTTAGTGAGGCAAGGTAATCTTGCGTGGATTGATACATCTCACGAGTAAAGAGGAACGCGGTCTCACTAGTTGGTTCGTTCTGGGGGGTGTCAGGCAAAGTCGTGAGATTTTCCACCTGCGTAGCCAGATCCTCAATTTTAAGTTCCTGCTCTTGAATCGCGCGAGTCAACACCGCGGAAAACACATCGTATTTTATTCCTTTAAAGCCGTCCGGGTTGGTTCTTACCACTTGCGGGAAGATTTTTTCCATTTCTTGGGCAATGAAACCCACTTCACGAGCAGAGCCACGCCCCTGCTTGTCGATCCAGTCAAAGGAAACTGGGGAGAGATCCAGTACACCCAACAAAGCGCTTGCTAAGGGTTGAATGTTCTCTTTGAGGGCAATATCGGAGCCTGCACAGGCTGTGGCGCTTTCAAAGAGATCTCCGTTTGCATCTACACAGACATAATAATTGGCGCTTGCAAGACCTGAAATCCGAGCTTCGCCAATCACATGTAATTTTTGGAGGGGGTTCGTCGTCCCGATGCCGATGTTGCCGCTTATTATTAATCCATTTGACGGAGCAGTATTCACACCAGCGTAT
>Ga0066637_10000489_pt1 | contig 23880 bp, 20 predicted proteins | sample CryGeyCG2014_020_FD_62737 | JGI IMG/M metagenome (GOLD analysis project Ga0066637, IMG submission 62737) | Groundwater microbial communities from aquifer - Crystal Geyser CG08_land_8/20/14_0.20 | ecosystem: Environmental > Aquatic > Deep subsurface > Groundwater | place: USA: Utah: Grand County...
ATGATGGATTATTTAATCTGGTACAATACCAAACGACCGCATTGGTCGCTCTAATTACTCTCACCGGTGGATTATTTACTTAAAAACAACTATTTGTCCAGAATGTGTTGGACTAATACATGTGTTTGACAAAATTAACTTAACGTGCTACTATTCCATCAGACCTTGTTTGCTTTTAATTTTTAAAAGTGCGTAGTCGAAAACAAGGAAAATAAAGTTAGTGTGTACAGGTGTATTTTTCGCCATCGCACAAGCTAGATTATTAATATACATGACAAATAAATTATACGTCGGCAACCTGCCATATGAGACAACCAATGAAGATTTGGAAAAAATGTTCTCTGAGGCAGGCAGTGTTGCATCAGCCAATATTATTGCCGACAAATTTTCAGGACGCAGTAAAGGCTTTGGTTTTGTTGAGATGTCAAATGACAAGGAAGCCGCAAAAGCTATTGAAAAATTCAATGGCTTTGAGATAAACGGCAGAGCTATGGTTGTCAACGAAGCGCGCCCAATGACTGACAGAAAACCTCGCGACAACTATAACAATTAAGTTGTTCAAACTGATCAAAAAACCTTCAATTTTAGAAGGTTTTTTGATTTATAAAAAAATTATGATAAAATGAATTACCATTCCGCAGGAACGACTTGATATTAAAAATATCAATAAAAATACACACTAAAAACCGTCTCTGCGCGGACGGTTTTTAATTGATCAATAAATATCTATTTTTTCTTGGCTACTATTTTTTTGACAACGTTCTTCTTAACAATAACCTTTTTAACTGCTGTTTCTTTTTTGGCAACAACTTTTATTGTTACCTTTCGCGGCCTGGATTTTTTTGCGTCTTCAACTGCTTCTTCTTTGAAAACTTCCACTATTGGTTCATCCGCGAATGGTGTTAATTTTTTATCAGCCCTGAGCGCAAATGACTGTAAAATTTTATCAAGTTTAATATTAATATTTTCTAATTCTTCTCCAAATCGATCTTTGTTTCTAATTTGACTATCACTACAACTGTCTTTGCCTCTATTCTTGGCGAAACATGCATTACAATAAACAGGCTTGCCACCGCTTGGCTTAAAAGGAACTTCACAATGATTACCGCACTTATCACAAACTGCATGATATAAGTTTGTTCGACTAGATTCTTTGCCGTCAAAACCACGTCCGCCAAAGTCTCTCGCGCCTAATCTCTTAGAAATATCATTCCTATTGCCTTTTCCTTCAAAGCAATTATTACAATATACCGGCTTATCGCCTTTTGGTTTAAAAGGAACCTCACAGCTCTTGCCGCATTTATCGCAAATTACCTTGTACATTGACTGTCGGCTGAAGTCTCTTGTCCCAAAACTGCGTCTGCCAAAATTTCTGCTACCTCTTCCTTTATCTAATTTATTGCCTCTATTGAAATTTCCCATATTTTTGTAGTTAATTATTTATACAATATATTACAGTCTAACTCTTTTCCAGACAAATATCAAACAAAATCTAATATAAGATACAGCCTGTTTGGAAATTATCTCCGACAGCAAAACCGGTTGACCACGCAATCTGTAGATTGAATCCGCCTGTCGGGCCGTCAAGATCAATTATTTCACCGGCAAAATATAGATTTGGAATGATTTTTGAGCGCATTGTCTTTGGATCAATTTCATTCAAAACAACTCCGCCTGAAGTGATAATAGCTTTATTGAAACCGTCTAATGATTTCACCTTCAATCTAAAATCTTTTAACAGATGCACCAATCTTTTGCGCTCATCCTTAGTAACGTTGTTGATTTTTTTGGTTTCATCTATACCAGATAATCTTACAAAAATAAAAATTAGTTTTTTTGGCAAGAGCATACCCAAAGAATTTTTGAATATTTTATTTTTCAGCTCTGAAAAATCTTTCTGAACTCTCTTATCTAAATTTTCAAAATTTAGCGCTGGTTTAAAATCAATGCCTAACTCCACCTCATTTGATTTTAACAGTTCACCTATTTTTTTACTTAAATCCAAGACTATCGGCCCGCTCATGCCATTATTTGTAAATATTGCCTCGCCAAAACGTTCACATTGTTTTTTCCCGTTTTGAAATACTTTTATATTAACATTTTTCAAACTGACACCCTCTAGTTCTTTGATCCATTTCTCTCTGACAATAACTGGCACTAATGCTGGACTTGGCGCGACAATTGCATGTCCGACTCTTGTAAGCCATTGAAAAGCAACGCCAGTTGAACCTGTGTCTGAATAAGACTTCCCGCCCGTGCAGATGGCATAATTTTTTGCTATAAATTCTTTGCCATCGCACAAAATTATTTTTTCAATTTTACCATTTTTTATAATTAAATCCTTGACTTCCGCTTTGGCAAGAACATCAACGCTGTTTATCTTCAAATATTTCAATAAAACTTCCAAAATATCCTTAGCTTTACCGCTTACAGGAAAAACGCGTTGTCCCCTTTCTATTTTAAGACAAACTCCCCGACTTTCAAAAAAATCCATTGTGTCTTGCGGAGAAAATTTGTGCAAAGCTGAAAAAAGAAATTTTCCATTTTGCCCCAATTGCCCAACAAATTTACGCACATCAAATTCAGCTTTTGTAACATTACATCTGCCTTTGCCAGTAATAACGAGCTTGACGCCTAATCTGTCATTTTTTTCCAAAAGCAAAACATGCGCGCCTTTTTCACCAGCTCGTCCAGCGGCCATCATTCCGGCGGCGCCTCCGCCAATTACCGCCAAATCATAGTTCATATATCAAAGCTCGACTCAAGCCCGCTATTTTTTTGTTTTTATCCACGCGGGCTAAATTACAGATTTCTTCTATGGAGCGTTTCCCCAACGCCACAGTAAAACATGTTGTATTTTTATTAATAATCTGGCCTGCGATTTTTCTTCTCATATTTTTGATCTCCAATAATCATGGCATCCGTCTATTATTTATTATTATAATATAGACAACGTTTCGTTATCCAGAAATTATCTACAAAATTAATAATCTTTCAACTTTTTCATATCCAGGTGATCGCCAATTTTTTCCAACGACTTGCTTTCAATTTGACGTATCCTTTCTCTTGTTACCCCGAACTCCTGCCCGACTTCTTCAAGCGTATGCGCCACTCCATCAACAAGCCCAAAACGCATCTCAAGTATTTTTTGCTCCCTCGGAGTTAATTCCTGTATAATATCCTTAATATGGCCAGAAAGCAAGCGCCTAGCAGCCGTCTTGTCAGGACTGACAGTTTTGGTATCCTCAATAAAATCACCAAGTTTTGAGTCATCGTCGTTGTCATCGCCAACAGATGTTTCAAGCGAAACTGTATCTTGCGATATTTGGATAATATGCCTAACCTTTTCTATTTCTTCCCCCATTTCTGCGGCAATCTCTTCGGGTAATGGTTCTCTGCCAAGATCCTGTATCAGTCTTCTTTGCACTTGCTGAAATTTATTAATAGTCTCAACCATATGGACCGGTATCCTAATTGTTCTTGACTGATCAGCCAATGCTCTCGTAACAGCCTGACGAATCCACCATGTCGCGTAAGTTGAAAATTTGTACCCCTTGCGATAATCAAATTTTTCTACTGCCCTAAAAAGTCCGATATTCCCTTCCTGAATCAAATCCAAAAGAGTCAAACTGCTACGACCGGCAAATTTTTTGGCGATTGATACAACCAAGCGCAGATTTGAACGAATAAGCTCCATAATTGCTTCCTGATCGCCCTTTTCTTTCCGTTTTGCCAACTGCATTTCTTCATCTGTCTTAAGTAGCGGCGATTTACCGATTTCCCTCAAATACATTTGAATGGAATCGGCTGAAATATCAGTCAAATCAATCTTCTTTTTGTCAGATTTAATCCCAATCTCTTTTAGAATTTTCTTTCTTTGTTCTTCTGTATCAAGAAAACTTATCTCTTTTTCAATTAATTTAACGCCTTCGCTGTCAAATAATTCCAAAACTCCTTCTATCGCGTCCAGATATTCTTCCATATCAGGAAAAGCATACAAAAGATCAGCTTCAGTAATAAATCCCAACATTTTTCCTTTTCTTACTAAACTCTCAAGCCTTTCCTCATGAAAAACTATTTTCCCGTCTGCTTTAACTTTTCTCTTTTGTTTAATAATTTCTCTATTTTTTTTAAGCCTAACTATCCCTTTGCGTACGGGCTTAATAATCTTCCCTGCTGTTTTTTCCCGAAGAGCTTTATTTTTCCTACGAGCGCCAAACCGCAAACCAATATTTTTATTGGCTATTTTCCTCTTGGCTGTTTTTTTATGTATCCACTTTTGCTTTATCAACATAGAATAAAAATGATCTAACTAACTCATTTTATCCACTTCTCTTAACTCCGTCACCAGGGCGGTAAAGCTTTTCATCAGTTCATTTATTATGCTTCGTTGTTTTTTTTCTTCGTCCGGCGAGCTAAAAAACTTGGCAGACAATAGTCTCTCCGCCTCTTTTAAATCTTGCGCGATGCTCATAAGTTGTTTTTTAATTCCCTCTTTTTTGAATTGACAAACAATTCTTTTCGCTTCCTGACCAAGAATGTCGTATCCAGTATCAGCGAACTCACTTCCTGCTAACAATCCAATCGCATTAAACTCTTCTGCCAAATCAGGCCGATCAGATTGAATAAGTCTTAGATTATCCTTGAAACTGTTTTCTCTGTCTTGATTTTTAGTATAGTATATAATAATTGATTTGTAAATATCCTGGAAATTTGACGGTAAATATTCTACAGGCAAATTTGAACTAGCATAATCTGCAAAATCAATATCAATAATCATCAAAGCCAACAGTCTTTGCAAAAATTGATTCCTTTTATCTGCCATTTTCTGGCTTTTTTCTACGCCATGACTATCCGTTTTATTCCTGACTTTGCCTTCTGACAGTATTTTCGCCAGAAATTCCCGCAAAATATTTTCCGCCACACCAAGTTTGTCTCCCAATTTTCTTATGTAAAAATCTTGTTCAATAGGATCTATGAGTTTTAAAATCATATTTAATAAGTTCTTGGCGACCTGCTTTTTGATATTAATATCATAGGCGTCATAATTTTGAAACTCAATCATAAAAAAATATTCCATCGCTGGTTTTGCCTCATTAACCAACTTTTTCCATAAAGCCTGGTCTTGGCGGGCAATATCATCAGGATCTTTGCCAATCTTTTTGTCTAGCGCAATAACCCTGACATTAGCCCCATTTTGCCATGCAATTTCAATACCTCTATTAACTGCCGTTATACCGGCGCTGTCAGCATCAAAACAAAATATAATATTATTGGTGTAGCGCTTCAATATTCTTACTTGCTCGCTTGTCAGGGCTGTTCCTGAAACTGCCACAACATTTTTGACTCCAGCCTGGCTTGAGGATATGACATCCATGTTGCCCTCAACAATAACAACCGCGTCCTTTTCTTTGATAAACTGTTTAGCCTTAGAAAGTCCATAGATTACTTCTGATTTATTGTAAATAAGCGTACTAGGGCTATTGATGTATTTTGCCATTTCATCGCTTTTCATGGTGCGACCCGTAAAAGCAATAATATTTCCATGATAGTCAGCTATCGGGAACATCAGCCTGGCGCGAAATCTGTCATAATACCTTCCATCGTTTTTTGACACAACAAGCCCGCTTTGTAAGATTTCCTGATTATTATATCCACTGCTTTGCAAATGCGAAGAAAGCGCGTTCCATGAATCTAGGGCGTATCCGAGCTGCCATTCTGTAATTGTCTTACTGTCGATCTTTCTTTTGTCTTGCAAATAATTATTAGCTTCCTTTCCAGTCTCTGTATTCAATAAATTGCCAACAAAAAAATCAAGCGCATCTTCGTGAATATTAATCAATCTTGTTTTTAAATTTGTAACTCTAGAATCCCGATACTTCAATTCAACTCCAGCCTTATTGGCGAGAATCTTTAGGGCTTCCGGAAATTCAATGTTCTCCATTTTTTGAATAAAAGTAAAAATATCACCTCCATCATTACAAGCGCCAAAACAGTGCCACATCTGCCTTTCGCGCGATACCATAAAAGACGGCGTCTTTTCTTCGTGAAAAGGACAAACCGCTTTCATATTTACTCCGGCTTGCTTTAGTGGGAAATATTCCTGAATAATATCTACTATATCAAGCTTAGCTTTTATCTCATCAACTTGTGATTGCATGTTGTTTATGTCTCTTTAAATTATTGCAATTTAAAATATTCCTCCAGCTCTTGACGACCAAATCCAATAAATTCAACCTCTGACTCGAGCTGTATACTGGTTTTTTTATAAACTGCCTGTCTTATTTTTTTAAACATGTTTAATACATTTTGAGCGCTTGCCGCGTTATTTGTATTCGCCAAAACTAATGGCTGACTGTCCCAAACCTTAACGCCATTTTCCACGAAACCCTTTAACCCACATACATCAAGAATATACGCAGTCGGTATTTTTATCAGACCATCTCCAGAAAATCTATTTTTTAATTCTTCCAGTTTTTTAACACTTTCTTTAGCACAATTTTTTTTCATCTTTTTATATAGTTCATCATAGGAGATCTCGGATAACACCAGATTCTTAAAAAATGAACCAGCACTGCCGATTTTTACCGGATCTGGCAACTTATTTTCTCTGATATATACAATAGATTCTCGCACCTGATGCAAATTCGGCTTTTGTATTTTTCTCTTTTCAAAATACCTTCTGACATCTGGATAATCAATCTTCGGCTTGCCATTCTTTACCAGTTTAATCAAAACATTTAGAATTACATAGCGTCTTTCAAAATTTTTAAAAATACTGTCGCGATAAACAAATTTACACTGTTTTTTGTTCAAAAACTTGATATGTCCATCCTTTTTATCAAAAACTTCTACTGCATGAACAACGTCAGATATTTCGCATCCATATGCCCCCGCGTTTTGTACAACAAGTCCACCAATCTTACCGGGTATCAGCGTCATATTTTCCAGCCCCCACCAATTTTTTTTAACTGCTCGTTCAACTATGCTATCCCAAATTTCACCAGCGCCAACCTTTAAGACAACCGCGCCAATATCTTCATTTAAAATATCAAACCCCTCTATCTTATTATATATAACAATACCATTAAATCCTTTGTCACTAATGAGCACATTACTCCCACCGGACAAGATAAAAATAGGTAAATTTTGCTCATTGGAAAATTGAATACCATGTTTAATATCCTCCGCTGTTTTGGCTTCTAAAAAATATCTTGCCGGCCCGCCAATTTTCATGGTTGTCAAATATTTAAGAGGATAGTTTTCTTTAATAATTAAATCAACCATAATAACTATGATAAGTGAATTCTTTCATTGAGTTTCCATGTTTTTATTTCAGCTGGACACTTCGGAAAATATACGCACGCTGATCCGACCAACCATCGGAGGATGCGAGATTCGAACTCGCGATCCCGCTAAGCGGAATACTTGCACTCCAAGCAAGCGCACTCGACCACTATGCGAATCCTCCAACGGTTGTCGGATGACGATCACTTATTTCTATCGCATCATAACACCATCCAGTTTATCCAATTTATATGAATTAGTCAAAAAAAATTAAAAATGTTTGCCATTTGAAAATTGAAAGTTAGCCTGTTTAAAACTTATAAAATAGACAGGACGGCAAATATTATATATGATTAAAAACAATGACACAAAACTAACTATGCCTAAATTTGAAAAATATCAACAGTCTGTCAGATTTCTTGAATCTCTTTCAAATCTGCCAATACTAGATTATATGCGTAGCCAACGCAGATCATCTTTTTATTTAAAACGCACCGCTACTTTGGTGCGAAAATTGAATATTAATCTAACGCAGTTTAAATTTATTCATATTGCCGGCACGTCTGGCAAGGGATCAACTGTCTCAATGGTCCACCAATCTCTATTGGCGGCTGGCAAAAAAGTCGGCTCATTTTATTCTCCCCATCCAACTACTTCCGTTGAAAGAATAAAAGTTGGTAAAAAATACATCCAGTACAATGCTTTTGCCAAATTACTTGATAAAATCAAACCAATTATGGATCAGGTGGCGCTAGACGACAGGCTCGGTGGCGCCCCAAGCTATTTTGAAATTTTTTTCGCAATAGCGTTGCTTTATTTCGAAGAAAAAAAATGCGAATACGTTATTCTTGAAGTCGGATGCGGCGGAGCGTTTGACGCCACCAATATCATACCAAGACCGCTTGTAACGGCTATCACAAATATCGGACTTGACCATACTGAAATTCTGGGCGCGACTTTAGCGGCTATAGCCAAAACAAAGTCTGGCATCATAAAATCAGGTTCTGTCTTTATGACAACTGAAAAACGTCTGGCAATCACGTCTATTTTCAAAAAAATTTGCAGTCAAAGACAAGCTGTTTTTGTCTCATTACCAATAAAAACAACTGATACACATGCGGCAAATTCTTTGTTAGCCGCTGAAATTTCAAGATATCTGGGCATAGATAAAAAGCATATTAAAATAGGAATTAAGAATTCTCCTCTTCCGTGCCGTTTTGAAATTATGCAAAAAAATCCAACCGTAGTTTTGGATGGCGCGCATAATTCTGATAAAATGAAATCAACTGTTGGCAAGTTAAAAAAATTAAACTTCGGGAGATTGTTTCTAATTATCACATTGAATAAGAATAAAGACGCCAGAAAAATAATCACCTACCTGAACAAACAGCTTCCACGACAAACAAATGTCTATATAACACGCCACTTGATAGCTGAGCGCACTTGCCAGAATACCAAATTAATGTATAATCTATTCAAAAATTCAAAGAATATTAAAAAACGAATATATATTGATCCATGGCAAGCCTTAAATTCTGCCATAAAAGAAGCCACCAAAGATGATTTGATTCTAGTCACTGGATCATTTTTTTTGGCTGGTGAACTTAGAAAAAAATGGATCACCGAAAAAAAAATATTACAATTATGCTAAAAAATTAATATTAAAAATTAAATTACTCGTTGACGTTGCGCAAATAACATGTTTATTTACATTTTGCGCAATATGAGTGACTAATTATTATTTATGAAAAATCTAGTCATTGTTGAGTCTCCAACAAAAGCCAAAACTATTGCTAAATTCCTTAATAAAGATTTTAAAATAACATCATCTTACGGCCATTTGCGCGACCTGCCAGTCAAATCACTTGGAATTGATATAGAACATGATTTTAAGCCGAAATATGTTGTCGCAAAAGATAAAAAAGCTATTGTTGATGAACTAAAAAAATTGGCGAAAAAAGCAGATACTATTTATTTTGCGACTGATGAGGATCGCGAAGGCGAAGCAATCTCATGGCATCTCGTCTATCTCCTGGGCAATGGCAAAGCAAAAATTAACTATCAAAGAATTGCTTTCCATGAAATTACCAAAAACGCTGTCCTGGATGCGATAAAACACCCACGCATGATTGATGAAAACTTGGTTGATGCCCAGCAAGCCAGACGCGTGCTTGATCGACTGGTTGGTTACAAACTCTCACCTTTTCTATGGAAAAAAGTTGCTCGCGGACTTTCAGCCGGCCGCGTGCAATCAGTCGCAGTACGCTTGATCATTGAACGCGAGCGTGAAATACAAAAATTTCAAAGCCAGGAATATTGGGGTCTTGATGCTATTTTAGGGGCAAATAATAAAGATTTTATCGCGTCTCTCAATAAATTTGGCGGTGAAAAACTTGAAAAGCTCGTCATAAAAAATAAGCAGGAAATGGATAATATCTTGAAAAATCTTGATACGGCAAAATATGTTGTTGATAAGATAACAAAAAAACAGATTAGTAAAAAATCACCAGCGCCATTCATGACTTCAACACTGCAACAAGACGCACACAACAAACTTGGTTTTTCGTCAAGACAAACAATGTATATTGCGCAAAATTTATACGAGGGCGTTAAAATCGGCGAAGAACAAATTGGCCTCATTACATATATGAGGACCGACTCGCTTAATCTATCAGAAACATTTCTGGCTAACGCCCGTGATTTTATATCACAAAAATTCGGCCATGAATATTTGCCGGAAAAACCAGTCCAATATAAAACAAAAGCAAAAACGGCCCAAGAAGCGCATGAGGCTATTCGTCCAACTGACGCGTCACAAAATCCCGAAGAAATAGAAAAATACCTTGACGACAAACAATATAAATTATACAAACTCATATGGCAAAGAGCTATATCCTGTCAAATGAAACCGGCTATATTAGACAGTACTATAGTAGACATCAGGGCAAGAGACGCTGTTTTCCGCTCCACAGGCTCTATTATAAAATTTGACGGGTTTCTAAAAATCTACCATGGCAATACCAAAGAAAATATCCTGCCAGACATGAAAGAAAAAGAAGAGCTACAACTCAAAAAACTGGATCCAAAACAGCACTTTACTGAACCACCCGCAAGATACAATGATGCCAGTTTGATAAAAAAAATGGAAGAACTCGGCATCGGCAGACCGTCAACTTATGCGCCAACTATTTCGACCATCCAAGCGAGAAATTATATTAAAAGAGAAGCTGGGCGTTTTGCTCCACAGGAAATCGCTTTCATGGTAAGCGATCTGCTAAGCGAACACTTCCCTAAAATAGTTGACTACCAATTCACTGCCAATATGGAAAACAATCTTGACGAGATTGCTAATGGTGGAAAAAAATGGATACCCGTTATAGAAGAATTCTATGAATCTTTCAATAAAAATCTAACAAAAAAATATATGGAAATAAAAAAGGAAGATATTACCAACGATGAGACTGATGAAAAATGCGAGAAATGCGGCGCATCTATGACAATAAAAACAGGACGCTTCGGCAAATTCCTTGCCTGTTCCAAATTCCCAGCATGCAAAAATACAAAACCTCTAACCAATAAAGGCCCGGCTAACGGGAACAAAAACGCTAATGACAACCAAGTAAAAACAGAGTCAATTGTAACAGATCTGAAATGCGAAAAATGCGGCGCTTCAATGTTAATCCGCCAAGGAAGGTTTGGCCAATTCTACGCTTGCTCCGCTTTTCCAAAATGTAAAAATACAAAAGCCCTGGACCAAGACACCGGCGTTCTGTGTCCGCAATGCAATAAGGGCAAAATTGTAATTAAAAAAACAAAATCCAAAAAAACTTTTTATGCATGCGACCAATATCCTCAATGTAGGTTTGCCCTATGGTCGCGTCCTACAGGAAAAAAATGCGAAAAATGTGGCTCGCCCATAATAAACGCCGGGAAAAACGAAGAAAAATGCTCAAATAAGGATTGCGGACAAACTAATCAATAAATAAAAAACATGACAATTGAAAGAATACTTGAACTTATATCAAAAAAACATCCTGAAACTGATCTTACTATCGTAAAACTGGCTTTTGAATTTGCAAAAGAAGCCCACAAAGGGCAAAAAAGGCAAAGCGGCGAAGACTATATCCAACATATTTTAGAAACCACATACAAACTGGCAGAAATGAATATTGATATACCAACTATCATCGCCGGCCTGTTGCACGATGTGCCTGAAGAAACGAAATTTACTCTTGATGAAATTAAAAAAAATTTTGGCCGCGAAGTCGCATCTTTGGTTGAAGGCATTACGAAAGTCGGCTCCATCAAGTACCGCGGGCTTGAAAGATACGCCGAAAACTTGAGAAAAATGTTTGTCGCGATAGCAGAAGATGTGCGCGTAGTTTTCATCAAATTCGCAGATAGAATCCACAATCTAAAAACTCTTTACGCTCTGCGGCCTGTGAAACAACAGAGAATCGCGAAAGAATCTTTGGAAATATACGCACCAATTGCTAACCGTCTTGGAATGTCAGAGTTACAAAATGAGCTGGAAGATCTGGCTTTCCCATATGTTTATCCGGAGGAATATAAATGGGTGATTAAAATCTCAAAAAAGAAATACGAAGAACGTCGAGGAGATGCAAATAAAATTATAAAAAAAGTATGGCAAAAAATGTCTGAAATAAATCTTGTACCGCTGAGTGTCTATGGTAGAGCCAAGCGTTATTATTCCTTATACAATAAACTCCTGCGCAAAGATATGGATATTGATAGAATATATGATTTGGTGGCATTAAGAATTATTACTAAAAACGCTGATGAATGCTACCGAGTTCTCGGCGCTATCCACTCTTTTTGGAAACCAGTAAGCGGCCGCGTCAAAGACTATATCGCTCAGCCAAAACCAAATGGTTATCAGTCGTTGCATACAACCGTTTATTGTGATGATAAAATTGTTGAATTTCAAATTAAAACTAAAGAAATGGATGAGGAAGCTGAATGGGGGATCGCGGCTCATTGGGCGTTTAAATCGGCATCAAACAAAAATGCGACCAGGATTCCAATTGATCCTGAAAAATTAAAATGGATAAAAGGATTGCTCAACCAGAGAGAAAAAATACAAATGCCCGAGGAATATCTGGAAAAATTAAAGATTGACTTTTTTAAACATCGCATATTTGTTTTCACTCCAAAGGGGGATGTTATAGATCTGCCAGAAAATGCTACGCCTATAGATTTTGCCTATCATATCCATACATATATCGGTAGCCATGCCATCGGCGCGAAAATAAATACAAAAATGGCGACTCTTGACGCTTCTCTAAAAAATGGCGACATGATAGAAATTTTAATTGATAAAAAAAGAGCAAAACCCTCGGAGGAGTGGCTCTTCACGACGCAAACGCACCTGGCTAAAGACAAAATAAAACAAGCCCTAAAAGAAAACCGTATTGGAATATTCAGATTGTTTAACAGATAGTATTCTCAAAATACGAAAAAATAATCTCTAAAAAAGTTCCGTTTACTAAATTTTCAACTGTTGCATTAAAATTGATCATGTAATTTCGGATTTGTAATTTACTAAAAACGCATCCTAAGTCTTATTTCAAAATATTTTCCACTATTCCACGAAGTTCTTCATCAGAATAGTATTCTATTTCAACTAATCCTCCCGCCTCTCCTCTTTTTCTTATAGATACCCTCGTCCCTAAAATTTGCTGCAACTTGTTTTCCCAATTCTTTATCTGCGGATCTTTTTTTACCGTTCGCATATGCGGTCTGATTCTTAATTTTCTGACTTCTTGCTCAATATCTTTCACTGTTAGATTGCCAGAATGTGTTTTATTAAAAATTTTTTTTTGCTCAATTTCCGAAACTCCGAGCATAAGTTTTGCTTGGCCTTCAGAAATTTTTCCATCAACAACTGCTAATTGAATATCTTCGGACAAATTCAAAAGCCTTAAACTATTATTCAATGTGCTACGCGCAATACCAAGTCTTTTAGCCGCGACTTCTTGGGTTAGGCTAAAATTATCAATCAACTGTTTATACGCTGCGGCTTTTTCCATTGGATTTAGATCTTCCCTCTGCACGTTTTCTACCAAAGACAACTCTAGCTTTTCCAGCTCCCTGGCTGTTCTTACAATAACCGGCACTAAATTCAAATTCAAGGCGATCGCCGCGCGCAATCTTCTCTCTCCAGCCACGAGTTCATACTTGCCTCCCATAGTTTGAGTTACTATCAATGGTTGAATAATACCATATTGACGAATTGAGTTTTCCAGATTTTCGAGTTCTGTTTCTTTAAATTTCTTTCTCGGCTGATATGGATTTGTATGGATTTTGCTAGGTGGAATATGTAAAATTTGATTTAATACGCCAGCCTTGGTCTTCAAAAAATAGCTGGCTTCGGCGACCGGGCCAATGGCAACACTATTTTTTTGCTCTCGATTCGGAATCAACGAACTTAAACCCCTTCCAAGAGTTCTTGTCTGTGATTGATTGTTGTAGAGAGAATGGCTCATAGAGCTTATCTTTATATACTACTGACGACAAAACAATAACGCGTAAAATAAAAATGTAAGTTTAAAATATTAAAATGTTTCCAGCGTAATTATCTCTTTTGCTAATTTTTCATAAGCCTTGGCTCCTTTTGACTTCTTGTCATATGAAAGGATTGACCTTCTGTGCGATGGGGCTTCAGCCAAGCGAATATTCCTTGGAATTACAGTGCGAAAAATTCTGTTTGGAAAATATCTATAAAGCTCATCAAAAACTTCCTCTGTCAGCTTGTGTCTATCATCATACATAGTCATAAGCGCGCCGAGAATTTTGAGCTTTGGTTTCATATTGTCTCTAATCAGATTGATGGTATTAAGAAGCTGCCCTAAACCTTCAAGCGCGTAATACTCACACTGCACTGGTATTAATATCTCGTCAGCGGCAACAAGCCCGTTGATTGTTAAAATCCCAAGTGATGGCGGTGAATCTATGACAATATAATCATATTCGTTTTTTACATCATTGATTATATTATACAACTTAAACTCCCTATCGTCATAAGGCACAAGCTCAATATTTGCCGCTGCTAAACTCTGATTTGACGGCGCCAGCTTCAAGCCTTCATGCACGGTCGGACGTATAATATCGCGTAAACTATAATGTCCAATAATCACGCCATAAAGACTTTCTACCATACTCTCGTGGTCTATTCCAAGTCCTGATGATGCGTTAGCCTGCGGATCAAGATCTATAAGCAAAACAGACTTGCCGTGATATGCCAAATAAGTCGCCAAATTAACAGCCGTGGTTGTTTTCCCAACTCCGCCTTTTTGATTAACAATAGAAATTACGCGGGACATAAATAACTGTTAATTGATCTTCCGGTTTTAAAAAATTTAAAAATATCTAGCTTTAAGCGCATTTTCCGCAGCATCCATTTGCGCTTCCTGTTTTGAAGTTCCAACCCCTTTTGCTATCAATTCGTCCTCAAGATAAATACCAATCACAAACTTTTTATTATGATCGGGACCGCTTTCTTCAAGCACTTGATAACTTGGCGTTATTCCAACCTTTTCTTGTGATAATTCTTGAAAATTTGATTTCGGGTCAACATACAGTTTCTTTTCTATAATGCGCGGCAGTTTTGATAAAAGATTCTTGGTTATAAATTTGCTAGCCACTTCAAAACCCTGGTCAAGATAAATAGCCCCAATCAATGCTTCCATGGCATTTGCAAGAATATATCCTCTTGCTTTCGGGTTGCTATCCTTGGCTTCTCCTTTTGATAAATATAAATAATCATACAAGCCCATTTCTTCAGCCGTTTCGGAAAGCATTTTAGAATTGACAAGCGCGGCTCGCCAATTTGTCAGCTCTCCTTCAGGATTAGGATAATTGAGATATAAATGTCTTGTGACAATGAGCTCTAAAACAGCATCACCTAAAAATTCTAGCCTTTCATTGTGCCCCAAATGGAAATTGGCGTGCTCATTAATATATGATCGATGCACAATGGCTTCTTCTAATAATTCTTTACGATTGAAAACTACTTTAATGATTTTTTCAAGTTTATTTAATTCCTTTGGCATAAAAATTCTTTCTTAATATATCTTTTCATTATTCTTGAGTCAATTTGAGTCTTTTGAAACCTAAACTGGCTACAGAATAAATAAAGAATAAGATATATCTTTTAATTTCTAAATGAAAATTCTTAATTCAAAATTTATTTGATTTTAAATTGATATAATGTTATTTTTTTGATCATTATTCATCTTGTTTTTTATTTTTTCGGGCGTAATAATATCATCTTCTTCGGTTTCAATATCTCGGAAAATAGCTCCGAGCACTCCATTTATAAATTTTCCCGAAGATTCTCCTCCGTACGCTTTGGCGATTTCTATTGACTCATTGATAACAACCTTCGGGGGTACTTCGCGCAAGAATAAAAGCTCATAAATTCCAAGACGCAAAATATTCCTATCAATAACTGTTATTTTATCAATTGGCCAATCTGGCGCATATTTGACTATATTTTCATCAATTGCCGCCATATTCTTTGTCACCCCGCGCACAAGATTCTCAACGAAAGCAAAATCTTCTAGCCCCGGGGCAAAATCACGCAAATTCCTCTCGTTCACTTCTTGGAGTTTCTGCGATCTATTATTAAAATCCCACTCAAAAAGCGTCTGCATAGCAATAGTGCGCGATAGATGACGATTAGACATAATATAAAAATTTTCAATTTTAGAACTTCAATATTTGGCTTATTTTTTAGTTAAAATCTGGAATAGTGTATTTACCACACGCACCTCCTCGCTTGCTGTGTCAGGCAATATAACTCGCTGATTGCTCGATTTTGTCTCAAACTGCATCCAAATAATAAAATTAAATTATTTATTCTTCTTGTCTTCTTTAATTTTCTTTTTTCTGAATTTCTTTGGCACCCTTATTTTGACAGCTTCTCTGCCTTTGTATGTACCACAGAATAAGCAAGCCCTGTGCGATATACTTGGTTTTTTACATTTAGGACAAATTATTTGGCTGATGCTCTTTAATTTTTTTGACGCGCGCCTAACGTTTTTTCTTGAGCTTGTGTGCTTTTGCGTTGGTGTTGACATAAATATTAAACAAATTGTTAATTTCAATACCAAAATAGCATATATATCATTTTAATCTTTTTACAAATTAATTATGAATATAGCCAAATTATTAAATTGTATCAGGCCTATTATCACTACCTGATTATCTTGTCAATTATCCCATATTTTCTGGCTTCTTCCGTGTCCATAAAATAGTCCCTATCAGTATCTTCATCAATTTTAACTAAGCTTTGTCCGGTGTGCTTGGACAAAATTTTATTTAATTTGTCCTTAATCTTTAAAATGTGCTCCGCTCTGATTTTAATATCAGTAGCTTGGCCTTCTGCGCCGCCCATTACCTGATGAAGCATAATTTCAGAATTTGGCAAAGCAAATCTTTTGCCTTTTTCTCCTGAAGCCAAAAGCACAGCCCCCATGCTGCCTGCCAGACCAATACAGATTGTAATCACATCCGGTTTAATATATTGCATAGTATCATAAACCGCCATTCCAGCAGTAACTGATCCGCCTGGTGAATTGATATAAATCTTTATGTCTTTCTCTTTGTTTTGCGATTCCAAAAACAATAACTGGGCAATTATGGTATTTGCTAAATTATCATTGATCGGATCGCCAAGAAATATAATACGCTCTTTCAAAAGCCTTGAATAAATATCATACGCCCGCTCGCCATAATTTGATTTTTCTATAACCGTTGGAATGAGAAACATAATGATAAAATTTTATAATCTTTAATTTTAAAAATTGTAATATCTATTTAAAATTAAAAACTACGAAATTTTTAAACTACTTGCCAATAATTGCCCACCTTTTCCAATCTACCTCTAATGCTGAATCCAGCCGCTTTCTGATGCCCTCCTCCTTGAAAAAATCTGGCAAATTTTAGAACATTAATTCCTTTCTGAATGCCTCTCAAACTGACTCTTATTTTGCCATCATTTTTTTCTTTCAAAATCATAGCTATTGAAACATCACCAAGATTGTTAAAAAAATTGCTAACGCCATCAAGCGATTCCTTGCCAGATGTTTGTATATCATCTTCCAAGAGTACGCTATAAGCTATATTCAGCTTATCATTTTTTACCAATCTTGATAATACGCGGCCCCATATCTTGAGGATTGCTTGATTTTTATCATGAAAAACCTGCTTTATTATATTATTATACCTGCCGCTGCGTCCGATGAGCTCTGCTGCCACTTCAAATGCTTCCGCATTGGTAGCATCATTTGTGAAATTACTCGTATCCGTCAAAATTCCAAGCAAGATGCCGGTGGCCGCTTCTTTGGTTATGTTTTTTTTCGTGGCTACAAACAATTTGTACAATATAATTGAAGTTGAAGCCGCGTAAACATCCACAAGATTAAATTCACCGTAATTTTCATTTCCAAGATGATGATCCATTGTAATGAGTCTAGTCTTGCATAAACAACAAGACTCATTCATAAAATAATTTTTGATGCCTATATAATCAAGGCTAGAACAGTCAAGCACGATTGCTAGATCAAAATTATTCTTCTCCAAGCTCTTCTCGTCTGTTGTCATTTTATAAGAATTTTTAAAAAATGGAAAACTCTCCTGTATGCCGTTATCAACAAAAATAGTATGTTGCTTGCCTTTGATATACAAATATTCCATCATTGCAACAAGCGATCCAACGGCATCGCCATCGGGATACTGGTGCGTTACGACCAAAATATTGGCTGACTTGTCAATGTATTCTCCAATTCTTAAATATTTATTTTTTTGATCATCAGATAAAATCATATCATGCCAGTCTAACAATAATACTAAATCGTGTCAATGCGCATATAAATAAATTCAATCTTTCGCTTGCTTGCCAAATGTTTAAGATGATACTGCAGACTTATTATTAATCTCTTCCTCGTGATAAAACTCTATGATATCACCTTGCCGCGCTTCCACGTTGCCTGCTATTTTTACTCCGCATTGCTGGCTCAAATCAACCTCTTTAACTTTTTCTTTCCCTGATTCTATTTCAATGGCTTTTGTTTCACCTAAGATCTCATTTCCCCTGATGATGCGGCAAAGAGAATTGCTTATAATTTTCCCCTCTATAACTTCACCGCCGACAATTTGAATTTTTTTTTCAGTCCTAAAAATTACTAATATTTTTAATTTACCAATCAAAAATTGAACTTTTTTAATTCCACGAATCCTGTCAGCTTCTTTTTTGAGCATATTCAACAAATCATAAATGACTGTAAACAGCCTTATGTCAATATTAGCGCTGGCTGCCAAATTGCCAGCCTCCCGCGACACTCCAACACCAAAACCAATCAGATACGCATCCTGGCCCGCGGCTTGTTCAACGTCTTTTTCAGTAATATTCCCCAGCCCCCGCTTGACTATCTGAATATTAATATCTTCGTCTTCGTTCTTTATTTTTTCAAGAGATTCAAGAATAGCTCCAATTGAACCCAAAACATCAGCCTTAAGAATAATTTTTATATTCTTCCGTTCCTCAGAATGATCGTCTTCCACTTGTTTTTTGGTCTGCCCCGATAGCGCCCGCCCTGATTGATAGTTTCTTTTGTCTTTGGATCGCTTACTTTGCCTAATTTCTCTCTTGTCTTGAATAACATGGAGAATATCTCCAACTTGAGGAACGTTCTTTAATCCAAGTATGCTAATGGGCATTGAAGGCACAGCTTCAGAAACTTTTTCTCCTTTCCAATTTTTCATAACTCTCACTTTGCTCAAAAAATCGCCAATACGGACATAGTCGCCTAATTTCAAGGTGCCATTCTGTATCAAAACAGTGGCAACCGGACCTTGACCTATGTCAATATTAGACTCAATAATGGTGCCCAACGCTTTGTCTTTCGGATTTGCTACTATTTCATCCTGGTGCATATCGGCTACTAAAAAAAGGGTATCCAAAAGATCTGATATGTTAATCTTCTCTTTTGCTGAGATTGGAACTGTAATAGTCTTGCCGCCCCAATCTTCCGGTGTTAAATCGATGTTTGCTAAGTCGCTCTTAATCTTTTCCACATTTGCCTCCGGTTTATCTATCTTATTGATAGCGACAATAAAAGGCAGTTCGGCCTGTTTGATATGCGAGATGGCTTCAATGGTCTGCGGCCGGACCCCATCGTCCGCTGCAACAACCAAAATAGCAATATCAGCAACTTGCGCTCCCCGTGACCTCATTGCTGAAAAAGCCTCATGGCCTGGAGTATCTATAAATGTGAGAGATCTGCTATCTTTATCAACTTGATAGGCGCCAATGTGCTGTGTAATACCCCCGGCTTCGCTGTCAACTATGTTTGTCTCGCGGACAGCATCTAGCAATTTTGTTTTTCCGTGGTCAACATGTCCCATGACTACGATAACTGGAGGGCGAGCAATGCCATTGATTCTCACCTCCTTTAAAATTTTTTTAGTGCTGTCGTCTATATTATGATCAAAATACTCTTCTGATCTACTAGCTATAAATCCCATATCTTCCGCGATAATGGCTGCTGTTTCAAAATCAATATCCTGATTTATAGAAGCCATAACACCGTTATGCATCAACTCCGCTATGAGGACAGTGACTGGCAATCCCATTCTCTTGGCCAACTCTTTGACCATTATTTTTTCTGGAATTTTAATTGATTTCGTCTGTGCATTTTCCTCGCTTTTTTCTTTTCTGCCAATAAAAACAGCGCTGGCCGCGTTAGTTTCTACTTTTCCATCTAAATATTTCTCCCTGGTTTTTGAATCTGACAATTTGTCTATAATAACTTGCGCCATTTTCTGATCAATTTTAATAGCTTTTGCACCAATATCAAAACCAAGCTGTGGTATTATTTGCCGCAACTTGCTAGGAGTAATCCCTAATCGTCTGGCAAGCTCTGTAACATTCATATGAATATTATCATATCGCAAAATTTGGGTTGCGTCAAACAAGATTTTCTCCTTGACACATTATGTAGACTAATATATATTGATTTAATATTCTTTGTTCGCCATGCCAATTTGTTTTATATTTTATATTTTAAAAGATGGCCCTAGATATCCACCAGCAAATTAGAGAGTTGATAAAAAAATCAAAAAATATTCTTGTTACTACGTCAGCGAAAGACCCTGGTGATGGGGTATGTTCGGCTCTGGCATTTTTACAAATGCTGGAAAAAATGAATAAACCGGCTGATGCGGTATTATCAAGCACGGCACTCAAAAAACTTGGTTTTCTACCAGGGAGCGACAAAGCCAAAACCGCAGCATCTTCCTTGAAAAAATTTACTATCTCGCTGGATATCAGCAACAATAAAATCCACGAATTCAGTTATGACATCAAAGACAATAAACTGAACATTTTTATCACTCCCGAGAAAAATGATTTTACAAGAGAGAATATTACATGTGATACAAGCGGTTTTAAATATGATTTAATTATTGTAATTGGCTCTCCGGATTTTGAATCTCTTGGCAATATATACGCAAATAATACAGACTTTTTTTATTCGACCGCCGTGATAAATATTGATACGGATCCGGCCAATGAATATTTCGGACAAATAAATCTGGTCGATTTGAACGCTGTTTCTCCAGCTGAAATTATCTTTAATCTGATGCGCACCATTGATATTAAACTTCTTGATTATAACGCGGCCACTCAATTACTAGCTGGTATTATAATCAAAACTAAAAGCTTCAAAGACTCGCGCACAACACCAAAATCTTTCGCCATCGCGGCTGAACTGATTAAAATTGGCGCCGCAAGAGATGTAATTATAAGCAATCTTTATGGCAATAAAAAATTAACGACACTCAATCTATGGGGGCGTGTACTCGCCAGACTGAAGCAAGATTCCCTCTATAAAATGGCCTGGTCAATGGTCAGCCAAACTGATTTTGAAAAAGCTGGCGCCAGAGAAGATGATCTTCAGGGCGTTGTCGAAGAACTTTTGTCCAGCACACCGAATATTGAGATAGTGCTCATCCTCTATGAAACCACGTCAGGCCAAATAGCCGCGGAATTGCATACTTCGCAAAACTATAACGCGCTTGAATTAGCGCGCGCGTTTGATCCGCTTGGCATTAAATCACGCGCTGATTTTTTCCTGGAAACCGATAAACTGCTGGCAGCCGAAGAAATCGCCATCAACCAGATACGCAAACGTATCAAGATTGATTAGCGGGAAGGAATGATATATAATTCAAATCAAGGTCGGTTTTCGCGCCCATAGCTCAGCGGTTAGAGCACTTGACTTATAATCAAGGGGTCGATGGTTCAAATCCATCTGGGCGCACCAAATTGGACTTCCTGATTTTTTGCGGGGGGAAGCAGAGGTTTGCTCGCCGCGCCGAACGGCGCGGCTCGCAAGGAATGAAGCCGTAAAATAAAACGGCGGGGGGTTGACAGTCTACCCCGTCTTTACCTTCCAGTATAGCCGTGGACAACATTTTTAAAAGAGCTCTCTGATAGTATTCTCTCATACGGGGGGCTGAGGAATGAATGCGGGCGGGATTTGCTCTGGGATTTTAGCGATTTTTTCGGCGGGCTTAATTTTCAAAAAATTGCTTAATCCTGAAATTTAAGGTATGATCAAATCATAAATTGTCACTTGCTATGCTTAAAATTACCAACCTGTCAAAAAGTTATCAGCATAACGGTAGTCCCGTTAAAGTTTTTGAATTACTAAATTTAGAAATTTTGCGAGGAGAGTTTGTTGGCATTTTTGGTCCAAACGGTTGTGGAAAGACGACTTTGTTAAATCTAATATCCGGTCTAGATAAAAATTTTTCGGGTGAAATCAATTTTGATAATAAAGTAAAAATTTCATACATTTTTCAAAATTACCGCGAGTCAATTTTTCCGTGGCTTACAATAGCAGAGAATATTGCCTATCCTCTTAAATTACGAGGTCATACGCGCGAAGAGCAAAGAGAGGCTGCACGAAAAATTTGCAACCAATTTGATATTAAATTTGATTTATCAGATTATCCCCACACCTTAAGTGGTGGGCAACAACAGTTAGCCGCCATTTTAAGGGGATTGATTACAAAGCCAGATATTCTCTTATTCGACGAGCCTCTTTCGTCGCTTGATTATCAGACAACGCTTTTTATGCTAAACAAAATTCAAGAAATTTGGCAGGAAACAAAAACAACGATTCTTTTTATTTCGCACAACATAGACGAAGCTGTAACGCTTTCGCAAAAAATAATTTTATTAAGCAACAAGCCAACAAAGATTGTAAAAATATTTGATAACCACTTGAATTATCCACGAAAAACTGATATATTGGGAAGCAGTGAGTTTGTTGAACTCAAACACAATATCTTGTCTGAATTTACACATGAGATAAAAGTATAATTAACTTTTTTGTAAACATATGAGCAAAAAATTTTCAATCATTTTAACAATAGTTATTATTGCGATTGTCGGTGTCATTATAATTGTTAATAAAGACAAGGCGCCTGTTTCGCTTGAGAAAAAAACAATTACGATTGCGGATACACGCGCTATATCAGCGGCCCTGTTGCCTGTTGCAGTAGAAAAAAAGATTTTTGATAAATACGGACTGGAAGTTAAATTGTTGCCTGTACAAACTGGGGACGAAGCATTAAAAGCACTTGTTGGAGGAAGTGCGGATATTGCGATTGCGGCAGTCACTCCCTACGCCTTTTTAGCAATTGAGAAACCAGAAATGAAAATTTTTGTGACTATTGCTGAAAGTCATGATAATCAAGTTATCGTAAACAGAAACAAAGGCATTTCCAAACCAACAGATTTGAAAGGCAAGAAAATTGGTTATGCAAAAACTACTGTTTCCGAATTAGGCTTGGAAAGGTTTTTACAAGCGAATGGTATACAAAAAGGAGACATACAGTGGGTGAATTTAAAACCTCTTGCCATGCCCGCAGCTTTACTCTCTGGTGATATAGACGCGTATTCGGTATGGGAACCACATTTGGCAAATGGTGCTAAGATACTTGGCGAGAAGGCAACAGTTTTTATCGAGCCGCAGAATACTTACACCTGGCAGATGAATTTATTCGCTGATATGTCTTATATTAATAGCAACAAAGACGCTCTAGAAAAATTGGTTAAAGCTCTGATTGAGACGGAAAAATTTGTATTGGAAAATAAGGAGGAAGCTATCAATATTACCGCTAACCATGTTAACATCCCCGTCGATACACTTAATAATATTTGGTCAAAATTTGAATTCAAAATAAATTTGCGAAATGATTTGACTGACATAATAAAAGAAAACTTGATGTGGGCAAACGATAGACGGGAAGCTAAATCTGACAAATTACCTGATTCAGCAAGTCTCGTAGACAAATCAATTTATGAGTATGCGAAAAAATATTAAATTTTCTGTTTTTGGACCGTTAATTATTCTTGTTATTTGGTGGATAATTTCAGAATTAAAAATTGTTGATCCAATTTTACTTCCGCGCTTAGACGACACGCTGGCTCGTTTTTTTGTCTTACTGATTTCAGCAAAAGCTTTTCCAGATCTATGGGCTACAGTATATCAAACAATT
>Ga0066637_10000490_pt1 | contig 23878 bp, 35 predicted proteins | sample CryGeyCG2014_020_FD_62737 | JGI IMG/M metagenome (GOLD analysis project Ga0066637, IMG submission 62737) | Groundwater microbial communities from aquifer - Crystal Geyser CG08_land_8/20/14_0.20 | ecosystem: Environmental > Aquatic > Deep subsurface > Groundwater | place: USA: Utah: Grand County...
CAAGGGTGAGGCTGCTCGCCTATTAAAAGGGAACGTGAGCTGGGTTTAGACCGTCGTGAGACAGGTCGGACTTTATCTGCTGGGAGTGCTGGCTGCCTGAGGGGAAAGGGTCCCCAGTACGAGAGGAACGGGACGCTGTGGCCTCTAGTTAACCGGTTGTCCGATAGGGCAAATGCCGGGCAGCCACGCCGTTGAGGATAAGGGCTGAAAGCATCTAAGCCCGAAGCCTCTCCCGAAAATAGGCGGCCATTCCCCTTTGGGGGACGAAGGCTCCCATAAAAGATGGGTTTGATGGAGCCGGGGTGTAAGCTGGAAGACTTCGGTCGACCAGCTCAGCCTGCGGCCTCCAATCGCCTGAGGTGTTGGATTTTCTGGTGGTGTCTGGACGATATATTCGAGTGAAACTTTGAGAAGGTGTGTAGGATGAGAAGGGTTTGGCTTGTGCGTGGTGTTTGTAGTTTTGTTGGTTGTTTCTTTTTTCTTTTTGTTTAACAACAGGCTGATGGTTTTTGGTTGGTTTTCTTCCTTGTGTTGGGGCTGGAAGCGGCTGGAGTTTGAAGGTGACATCAGAAGTTTGATTAGTGGCTGAAGTCTTATCTCAGGTGCGTGTTGGGTGGGCATGTGGTATCCTGATGAGGATTTTGTCGTGTAGGTTCACGATATTATGTTGGAGAGGTTTGGCGGATTTTCTAGTTTTGAGCGCGGTTTGACTTGTTTTGCTGTCATCTTGTCGGAGGTGAAGGCTGAGAGAGGTTTGTACAGGAGGGCTGCTTTGATGTCGTCTGGTTTGAGTTCGAGGTCTTCTTCGAGTATTTGTTTTGTGGTGAGGCCGTTGGCTACGAGTCCGACGATGAGATAGACAGGTATTCTTGTTCCTTTTATGACTGTTTTTCCGGCTAGAATGCTTGGGTCGATGGCTATGCGATCTAGCAGTTCTTCCATGTGCAATCACGCTTGCTTTTTGCTTTGAGGGAATAGCTCATGGGAGGTCTATTTAGGTTTATGGCAAGCCTCAGCAAAAACCGCAACCTAACCATCAACACCCTAACCCGCCACCTGCCAGAAAACCTCACCCAATACATCATCTACCACGAATTAGCCCACGCAAAACACGGAAAAAAACACAACCAAACCTTCTGGAACACCATACGCAAAAAACACCCAAACCACAACGCACTGGAGAAAGATCTGCTAGCGTACTGGTTCCTAATCCAAAAAACCGAAACCGCAAACCAAAAACGCAAACCAAAAACTACTTGAAGTCCTCCAGAAACAGCACTTCCACATCAAACGGATTCTTCCGCATTTCCCTCACAAGCTCATCTTCTCTTCTCGCAAAAAAAGCCTTAAATGCAAACCTCCTCGCTAACGCAAGACAAAAACAGTCAGCCAGAGAAATAGCTCTCTCACATTTGAGCCTTGCCGCATCCTCAATCAAAAAAGAAGTATCTTCAACATGGATGTAACCCGAAGCCAACAGCCTATCGACTCTCTCCTTTGACTCAATCAAGCCCAGCCTTCGACAGGCGATGTACCTAAGCTCCGCGACATTAGGTTCAGTGGTGTACGCAATAACAGAATCTTTCTCCATCGCCTCCACAAGCCTCAAGCCCATCGGCGACAGAAACAAAGCTTCAATGAGCACGCTTGCGTCCAGAACTAAGCTTCCGCTCAAGTCTCTCTTCATCAAGTCTCCTCTCACGATACAACTCATCAAGAGCCTCTTCAACGCCAGGCGCGGGCTTGCAGGCTTCCCGCAACAACTGCGGCTTCTTCTCCCTCTCACTCAGCAAGTAGCGCAGAGCCTCATCAAGAGCAACCCGCCGCCCAAGCTTGATCTGCAACTCCGAAGCAATCTTAAGCAGCTTCTCCTTCACTTCATCCGTAACAGCTATGGTCGTCATAACCATCACAACAACTATAACCACCGCAAAATAAAAACATGCCGCAACCCCTCACTAACAGCCCTCTAATCCAGAAACGCACAAAACTACCTGACCAAATCCAGCCTGAACTCTTTCCTCACAGACTTGACATGCCTGAAATGCTCATCCATAGTACGAAGCACCAAACCCCTCCTAATGCACATCGCAGCCACCAAAACATCCACCGCCGGAACAGGCTTACCAGCCTTAAAAAGAGAAACCGAAACCTTCACAGCCTCGTCATAATCCTCAACCACAGGATAAATAACCCCTAACTCCTTGAGCTCCAAAGCCTTCGGAAACTCCACCACATTAAAAACAGTCGCAAAACCCTTCGCAACCCGCCTACTACTTCTGAGAAGACCTATGAGCGCACTTGTGTCGAAGACAACCTCTTCCACTCAGCATCCCTCGCCTTCTCATAACACTTACCAGCCTCATCCAAACCAACAGAACCAACATCCAACCCTGACTCCTTCAACATGGACGCCAAATCCTCCGAAGAAACAACCCCACGTTCCACCACCTCAAGCCGCCCAACATACTCCACCAACGCCCGCCTCACAACCTCACTCCACTTAACCTCAGAATACCTTTTCATCTTGTTATACAACTCCTGCGGAATCGAAACAGTAATGTTAACCATAACCAAGCCCATACATTTCTACGTGAATTCACAGATTTAAGTATTTCCACAGAAAACCGCATTCACACAACGCTACAAACACATAACAACCTTCTCGCGTCAAGCACGATAAAAGGTTATTTCCCAAGACACACAAACCACAAACACGGAAGGAAACACAAGATGCGCGAGTTCATCCTCTACAGCCGCCTAGGCAGAACAGACCCAGACTGGACAAACCTCCACGACGCAGGACGGCTAGACATAACCCACGAATGCATAGTCGCCGCACTGTTCCTATCACACGGACTCCGCCGAAACGTCACCTTCCACACCATACTGCACGGCCCACCCAAGCCGCCACGCCACATACAAATAGACGGCCAAATCCTCTACGACGTAAGAACGGATCAGCAAACGTGGACCAACATACTAAAGAAAACATTGTCCGACAAACCGCACCCAGGCATCACGACAAACAAGACCAGCTTCGAAGCACTCGTGAAAATAAAAGCACAACAACAACCCATCTACGTACTGGAGGAAGGCGGAACAGACATAGGCGAAGTCACAATCGGTCAGAACCCCGTCTTCGTACTAGGCGACCACGTAGGCCTCCCCAAAAAAGCAGAAACCTTCGCCTTGAGATACGGAACGAAAATAAGCCTCGCGAAACAGCCCTACCTCGCAGCCACATGCATAACCATACTAAACTATGTGCTAGACAGGAAAGAAAACCCCTAATCAATATCCGAAATGAACAACACTTTAATCCTCAATCGCAGTTCATTTCATCAAACGTTGTGATCAGCATGGCGGAACGCAAAAACAAACGCGAAACCGAAGAACTAGAAACCGAAGAAAACGGCTTCCTCATAGAACCAACCCAAGTCGAAGTAGGCTCAGGCTACACCATGTCAGTCAGCTACGACGAACACGACAAACCAATCATCGACGTAAAAACCTACGGAGAAGTAAACCTCTCACACCTCCGAAGAGAAATCCTCCGCGCCTTCCCAGACGCCCAAATCCGGCAGCTAAACCAAAGCCGATCAATCCTCGTCGCAAAAAAACACAAGAAAAAACGCAAACCCACCAAATAGCAACACTACGCGAACAGAATTCCGCCCAAAAATCAGCTTCCAGATACGAGATTGAAATAGAAGCCGAAACCCCTCGATATAAGTTTTCGCACAAAAACCAAAAAACACAACATCAAACACAAGATTTTCCGAAACAAGACAAGACCAGAGCAGAAACCGAATTCGGAATTGACAGAAGCAGACACGATTAGTTTTTTTAACGTCTCTCTCTTCTACTGCAAAATCAAACCCAGACCCGAGAAACGTGAACACACCGATGAGCCAGAAACATGCCCCAGAAGAGAAAACAGAAGCCAGCTTGAAACCACTCTACACGCGTTCAGTAGTAAACTCGCTCAGATCAGGAATGGTCAACCCCTTCACGGGAGCTACGCCGTAAAACTCGGCGCCTCCTCCTCGCTGATGGGCTGGTTCCAATCCTCATCAAACATCTCAAACAGCGTAATGCAAGTCTTCTGTGGAAGACTGAGCGACAGACTGAGAAAAAGAATACCTTTCATAATCCTCGGCGGCCTAATCGTCTCCGCACTGTGGATACCGATGATATTCGTGACCAACGCCACTCAACTAATCATACTGCTCGCCGTCCAAACACTCTTGGGCTCAATGGCCACGCCAGCACTGACCGCCATCATAGGCGACCTCGTCCCAACAAGTAGATTCGGAAGAGCCAACGCCTCAATATACCTCTGGGCGTCAATCGGCGGCCTAGCCGCCACGCTGGCAGCAGGAATCCTAATGATGACCGTGGGCGGAACACTTCAAGGAATGTTCTTCATTCCGCTCACAGCCGCAACAGTCCTCGGCATAATCTCATCCCTCCCACTGCCGGGCATAAAAGAAAAGCACCGAAAAACCTGACTTGAAACAGCACTTCTTCTCAGACATCTTCAACGTGCTGAAATATGCAAGGAAAAACCCAGACTTCGTCAAATACTGCTACGTAGTAGCCACTTTCGAATTCTTCATGTCCATATCATAGCCGCTGTTCTCAATCACACAAGTCACCATCCTGAACGCCTCAATGCTCCAACTCGCCCTCCTCTCAGTCGTCCAGTCAATCGTGATGAGAGCCTTCCAAGACTGGGCTGGAAAACGAGCAGACACACGCGGAAGAAAACCCCTGCTCGCATTCTTCAGATTCAGCCTGATAACCGTCCCAATAGCCTACCCCTCTCACCAGACATAAACACCCTCATAGCAGTCGGAGCCTTCTGGGCCTAGCAAGCGCCTTGGGACAAGCAGCAGTTACCGCCTACCTGCTGGACGTTACACCTGAAGAGCACCGCGGAAGCTTCACGGCAATCTTTAACCTGATCATAGGCGTGACCACATTCATCGGCTCGCTCATCGGCGGCTACCTATCAGACTACCTGACCGGCATTTTCGGTCTCGTTCTGGCGCTGCAAATCGTCTACTTCATATCAACCATAGGCAGAACAATAGGCGCCGCACTTCACCTGACACTCAAAGAAACACTCAAACGATGACACCTTGAAAACGCTAATCGAGCCACGCAAGCCAATCACGAACCCGATTCACCGAGAGGCTAAACCCTGTCGCTTCTGAAATGCTCGTAACCTCGAGGTTCAATAACCCTTGTCTTCCCTCTAATCCTCAGAAGAACCTGTTCATCGGCAGTGACCCTTCCAATTAGGAGAAGCTCTCCGCCAACCTGCTCAACAGCCTTCTTCGCCTTTTCAAAAAGCTTAGGTTTCACCGTCACAACCAGCTCATACTCTTCGCCGCCGTAAAACGTTAACTCCAGCGGGTCCAAGTCGTTCATTTTGGCAAATTCTATCACTTCCCTGCTCGCTGGAACCTTGTCTATCAGGAAGCCTACCTTGCTTGATCTGGCGATTTCGTGGAGGCTCCACGCTAAACCGTCGCTGGAATCTGTTGAAGCGGTGACAGCCCTTGTTCGGCTCAACGCTAACCCTTCTTTCAGCTTGGCTTTCGGCGCCAAAACCGACTCCACAAGCTTGCCACGAACATCAGCTCTTGCTTTCAAATCATGCAGCAGAATTCTCAGCCCCGCGGCAGTCTTTCCAAAAGAACCACTCACTGCAACAAGGTCTCCGGGTCGTGCTCCGCTTCGAAGCATCAACGCATTCTTTCTAGCCAAGCCGAAGAGCGAGACGCTGATCACGAGGTCTGAGGATTCTCCTGTGTCTCCCCCAATAACAAACGTGTTGTATTCGCGTGCCCCTGCATTGAGCCCCTTTCCGATGTCTTCCACATCTTTTCTAGTTAGTCCCCGTGGCAGACCTAATGAAACGAGCAGCGCAGATGGTTTCACACCTTTGGCTGCAAAATCGCTGATGTTCATGACAACAGCCTTACGCGCCGCTTGCCAAAGGCTCATAACAGGCGGCACATCTGTTTTGCCCACAAGCATGTCTGTCTTCAGAACTGCCAGTCTCTGCTGATCAACTTGACATGCGGAAACGTCGTCGCCGAACGCAACGGGCATGTTCGGCGTTCTTTCCAGTTGCTTCCAGATGATTTCGATGATTTCTCGTTCGCCCAACACTTCATGAGAAGGCATGGTTTTCGCCTAGAATCTAATAGGCACGTTGACGTTAAAGATTATTCTCAGTCTTTGAGGAACTGTTGCTTCCTCAGGAAATCATTCAGCTTCTTGTTCGTGGCATTCACGAATTCTTCCTTGTAGTGGTTCGAATATGTCTTTCCATAGCTGTTTTCCCTGCAGAACTTTTCAATTGCTTCGCGTGACAGTTCTTTTCCTCCGCGTTTCAAATTGCTTGATACGAAGCTCTTCCAGTATTCTGAAACGTCTTGCGCATCTGTGTCCCTGTAGCCGTCCTCAGAGACTACTACATCACAACCCCATTTTGGCCTGGTTTCAGGTCTCTTTTTTGGATATCCGATACAAAGAATCGACAGAGCCAAGCAGTGCTTTGGCAGTTTCAGGATCTCCTTTGCTTTTTCTGGGTGCTCAATGATTGACCCGACTATTACGCTTCCCAGTCCTGAGGCTTCGGCCGCTATGACCATGTTTTCAAGCGACAGGGCAGCGTCCAAGACACCGAAAGTGTACGGGAGAACGCCCGTGTAATCATATTCCACGCCTGTGAGCTTTGCAGCCTTCAGGTGGCGGTGCAAGTCGACGCATACAACAATCCAGACAGGAGCATCTTTCATGAATGCTTGATCTTCGCAGAGTTCATACAGCCGCCCCTTCACGTTCTCGTCTTTCACGATGATGAAGGTTCGGGGCTGGATATTACCCGCTGATGGAGCTGTAACGCCGGCAAGTAGAATCTCCTTCAGAATCTCTTCAGAAATCTTCTTGTTTCTTTCAAAGTTTCTGACTGAGGCTCTTCTTAGTATTACCTCCAGTAGTTCAGGGCTTTCCATTATGGTTTTGCCTCGTATGCTATTCCGAACATCTTAAAAATAAGAGTATTCCTCAGTAGTAAGCGGCTGTGCCTCGGTAGCTCAGTCAGGTAGAGCGGCAGCCTCGTAAGTTGCAGGTCGCGGGATCAAAGCCCGCCCGGGGCTCTTACTTCGACAGATGGTTTGGTCTGGTGTATTTGCGTTGTGCATGTGAACGGAAATGTTTATTAAATATCAATATTAACGATATATGTCAGAGTCCCTAGAAGGATGAATCATGACACACCTGCATTTCCACGAAGAGAAACTCAAATGCCCATACAGTGGGTGCGGAAAGTCGTTTGAGAAGCCTGCGGTGGTGACTGATTCATCCACAATGCCGAGAAAAACATATTATGCTTGCCCTCATTGCCAGTCAAAGATTGACATCTTGACAGAGAACCTTAAAGTCGTCGACGTTAAGCCTGCTGACTATCCGAAGGTTCTTGATTCTCCTGCAAAATGCGCACATTACTCTAGTTTTCTGAATACGTTTCCCAAAGACGGCGGGATCCTAGAAGAGTGTCTTGTCTGCCCGAAAGTGCTTCAGTGTACCGTGAGAAAGCAATAGCATGTGCAGACAGTTCCTTTATGTCAGAATGTCAAATACGCTGTAGTTCTGCCTTTGTCACAAAAAAGAGGAAGAGGGAGGGAAACTCGAGGTTTGGAGGAAGGGGTAGGGTGGGGAGCATGAGGGACGAACTATGGCTTGAGGGTTGTGTCTGGAGGTATCGGGCAGGGCAATCGCCTTGTCTTCCATTATCCTTTTCATCATATTCAACTCTCCAAGCAAGCCTCTTTTTCTGAAAGATTCAAGCTTCGTTATACCTTACGCACAAGGTTCGGCTTTCTCTGAGCAAATGATAACATATGCAACGTTATGGAAGTAAAGCTCTTAAATGGCAACTCCTTTTCTAGAGATGCAAGAGGGGCTGTCGGCTAGCTTGGTCTAGGCTTGGAGACTTGGGCTCTCTAGACCCCGGTTCAAATCCGGGCAGCCCCATCATTAGACTTGAACACAATGGAGTTCAAGCACCCACGGATCAGAATACCGCGAATTTGCCAGAAAAAATATGCCCAACATATGCACTTTGGAAGTTCGAACCTGTCCCGATCTACCATCAAACCCTAGTCAGAACGATGTTCAGACTCATGCGATTTCATCATCATAATCTCTATAAGACTTTAAGGATTCTCAGGAGTTATGGCGTAGTTTCAATGTTCACCACTTCTGGAGGAAACTTTATATTATGGCAGAATAGACTATTTTGTGGTGAAATATTTGGAAACTGGGGTGGAAGTTAAGAAGGTGGATTCTCAGGGGCGTCTTATCTTGCCTGCAGATTGGCGTGAGGCTGAAATTGGGGAAAGTCGGGAGCTGTACATCATCAAGAGGAAAGGATACTTGAAGATCGTTCCTAAGCGTCGCGTTGATTTAACTGAAAACTTTGACAAGGTCGACTTGGGTGTAGAAACCATCGGGAGCTGGAAACAGTTCGAAAAGAAATTCTATGAGGCGGGCGCATGAGATTCTTTGACGCTAACGTACTCATCTATGCTTACTACAAACCCAAAAAACAGCTGAATCAAAAAGAGAAACAGATGAAGGAACACGCCAAGAAGATAGTCAGCAGTGTATCCCAGGGAAAAGAACAGGTGACGACGACTGTTGTGCACTTATCCGAGATAGTGAACATTCTCAAACATGGCATACCACTAGATCAGCTAACCACAACCATCCGGGGGCTGTTCATGCTCGACAATGTGAAGATAATGGGCATAACTCGAGAAGCATACTTTGCTGCAGCCGAGCTGGGAGATGACCTGAAGCTTGAAGCCAACGACGCCCTAGCCGTCGACATCATGAGGCTAAACGACATAAAAGAAATATACTCGTTCGATGAGGACTTCGACCAAATAGAAGGGATAACCAGACTTCCAACGCTGTAAAGAACGAAAACACATACTCAGGAGAACCTCTCCAGTCTGAAGCTGGCTTTTAGGTTGCATGTATGAACTTGAAACTTTTGGATATTAGCTCCCGAGTCCGCTGTTGGACTTGAACCCGTTTGGGTATGGGTGCGGGCAGCCCCACCGCGGGAATTGCTTGGACTTAGACGGGTGGCGGCGGTCTTGTCCCCAGAACTACAGGTATTGTTTGTGTCTGGATGCCTCTCACGACAGTCAATTCAACGGTTTCGTTTGGCACGGTGTTTTCTTCCATGTAACTAAGCATTTCGTCTCCGTTTCTGATGCGTGTGCCGTTGATCCCGACTATTACATCGCCAGGTTGTATTCTTGCGTCGTGGGCTGGGCCAGTTGCATTGACTTCTACCACTCTCCAGCCATAGGTTACGTTCAAACTGTATCGTTGCGCTAGTTCATAAGTCATGTCCGTTCCTGCCACGCCTAGGTAGGAGTGGTCCGAGTAGCTGCGATTTGCAATTAAAGCCCCTACCTCCTTGAGTATCGCGTTTGATGGGATGGCGAAGGCCAACCCTTGAGCGTCCTTGACCACTGCCGTGGTTATCCCTACTACCTTTCCAAGAGCGTTCAGCAATGGTCCTCCAGAGTTTCCAGGGTTTATCAGGACGCTTGTCTGTATGATGTTGGCTATTCTGAAGTTGCCTATTAGTTGCTCTTCGTCAATCGTCCTTCCCAGCGCACTTACGATACCAGTTGTCATAGAGCCAACCAGGCCGTACGGGTTTCCAATGGCTATGACCAAGTCACCGACCTTCAGCGTTGAGGAACTGACGACTTCAAGAGGTTTAAACTTGTTCTGCGGGGCACTGACGTTCAGAGCTGCCAGATCTGCATATGGGTCTGTTCCTAAGACGCTTGCGGGGTAGCCATCGCCGTCAGAGAAGGTTACGCTGACGCTTGCTGCTGCGTGAACGACATGGTAATTGGTTATCACGACGACAGTGCCCGAATAGTTGTAGATGAAACCCGAGCCTTCGCCTGCTTCCGAGCTGCTTGTAACACTGACCAACACCACTGAATCCTTCACATTTTGATACAAATCCACCAACGCTGTGCTGTTCTGGTAGATCGTCACGTTTTCGTTGTAGACAGTCTGGTTGCCTGAAAGCCGAGAAACCTGGTCTGCAAGGTTTGAAAGCTTCTTCTGCAGGGCGCTCATCTGCTGATAGTTCACGTAGACAGAGGCTATTCCTCCGAGAACTAGTCCAGCGATGAATATCATTATGATAAAGGCTGTCGAGGACCTGATGTGATGCTCACCATATTGACCCATAATCTTCACCTTTGAAACGGTAACCAAATGCCTACCTAGAAATAAAACTATCGCCAAACTCCCTGACGACTACTTTCGATCAAGAAACCCTGTGGATGCGATCAATGCAAAGATCAGCGTCGCTGCAATTCCAATCATGAAAGGGTAATAAGGCGAGACATTGTACAGGAAGCCGCCGACATAGGGCGCAACGATCGAACTGAACATGCTCACCGTTTGGGGTATTGAAGCCCAACGCGCCCTGCAAGATTCCGGTGCAAGTGGTCCGACAATAGCGCTCATTAGAGACCAAGTGATGTAAGAGCCGCCTGCAATGAAGAATGCGGTTATTAGGATGTAGAAGTTGGAGAACAACAGCAGAGGAACCAGCGAAAGACTACACAGAATCATGGAGACAGCAAGAGCATAAGATTTTCTCGACCTGTCTCCAAGCCTGCCCAACGAAACTCCTAGAACCGCGGAGCTTAAGAAAGCCACTGATCCAAAGATGCCTATTTCAAAGTCGCCATAGCGATAAACGTCGGCAAGGAATTGCGCGACAAAGGGACGGAACATCATCAGGACAAACATTATTGAAGCAAAGAAAAGTGAAAGCCTCAGCAATTTCCCAGTTCTCAGCAGCTTGAAAAACGACGTTTGCTCTTCCGAGGTCTGCTGAGTGCTTTGGCTTGCGCGTTGGCTTCTGATAAACAGCAATGTCAAGGAGGCCAGAGCATAGAAGATGAAGGCCAAGTAGAATACAAACTGCATGCCCATGATACCTGACAGATAACCTCCAAGGGCTGGAGAGAAAACGTAGCCCATTGACCACCCGGCAGATATAGTCGTGAACGTCAAAGTCAGTTTTTGTTTGTCAGCCGCCGTTATGACGTAGGCCGTTGTAGTCGGCGAGCCGAGCCAGAAGCCCCACATCACCATCCCAGGTAGCATCTGCAGCCAGTCCTTTGCGAAAGAGAAAATCAGTGGAGCTGGAAGCCAAGCAAGCCAGCCGGCGATCATAATCTTCTTGCGGTCATACTTGTCTGCAAGCTTTCCAGCCAAGAGGAGGGTCAGCGCGGCAAAGAGGTTTGTCACTGCGTATAGTATCCCGATTTGCACTGGGTCCGCTCTCAGCGTCTCTCTCATATAAACTGGCAGCAGGTAGGAGTAGAGGCCGTCTCCGAAAGAGCCTATCACGTTGCAGGTCAGAATCAGTTTCAAGTCTCTGTTAAACACTGCCAAGCCCCGCGAGTCGTTAGGCAAATTGCGCCTCAATTCTTATTGTTTTTCCACAGAAACGTCACAATCAGCGGGAAAAACCCGCTATCGTCTTCGGTCAATAATGTCCAAAGCCTCTGGACCCGTGCCGATCAGCGAGACGGGAACCCGCGTTTGCTTTTCAATCTGATTTACGAACTGCTTTGCATCATTTGGAAGATCATTGTAGTCCTTTGCGCCTTTACATTGCGGGAACACGCAATCAAGCTTTGTCACCGCCACTTGTGTTGCGCCATTAAGCATGACTGCTTTTCGGGCAAGTTCAAAGTTGAACGGTGCCGAACGTCTGTCTCGGCCTGTTCCTGCGGCAGTTTCAAACCAGCCGCGTTTCATGGCTTCTTCCTTTGAGAGTTCTCCCGGTAACGGGCCTGTGCCCACCCGAGTCATGAAGGACTTCAGCACTACGAGGACATTGTCAACCTTAGTCGGGCCTACACCCGCTTCAGAGCATATTGCCGATGCGCTTGTGTCTCGGCCTGTCACGTAGGGGTAGGTGCCGTAGAAAAGTGAGAGCATCAATCCCTGAGTTCCTTCAAGGAGAACGTTTTTGCCTCCGTTTATTGCGTTGTTTGTTTCAGCTGCTACGTCTGCGAGATACGGTTTCAACTCGGGAACGTCACGTGCAATCTTGGCTGTTCTGCGAACTCTTTCCTCAATTGCTGGTCCCACACCGCGGCCTGTCGTGCCTAAGCCCTTCAGGTGCGAACTGGCTTTGTCCTGCGCTGAGTGTTTCTCTTCAATTATCGAGGCTTGGTTGTCTATGCCTATGCGGTTTTTGACGTTGGTTTCTTCAACTTCCTTAAAGAACTGCGCAACCTCAACGTTCGAGCCGGCTCCGATCAGCAATCGGCATTTCTCATGGACGAATCCGCCTGGAACCATGTGCAACGCGTAACGTTTGCCTTGGTACCAAATAGTGTGTGCAGCGTTCACTGAACCGGTTCTTACACAGAAGTCCAGCTTGTCCTTGAGTGCAAGGTAAGAGATTATCTTGCCTTTACCTTCGTCTCCCCAAAAACCTCCACATATGACCGTGCAAGGCATATTATCACCGTTCAGAGAATTTGCTTAGCTTTATTTAAGATTGTTTGATAGTTTCATGTCAAAGGAATGTTCATAGAGAAATCCGCTGCTTGCGTGTTTCCGCTTCGCTGTCTATCCTGTCTAGAAGCTTGACGACTTTCGTTCCTTTCCGTTTCAATTCATCTGCAGATGCAGTGTCCTTCTCTGGGCACAGGTCATCCGCAATCACTCCGTCTTCTTCGCTGTAGACCACTGGGTATATGCGGCATCCTGAAGGTCGGTGCTTGTAGGCCTTGCAGCGGTGCTTTTCAGAGTCGTAGAAGACGCAGTAGCCGTTGCGGTTTCGCAGTTTGGCGTACCCATTCTTGTCGTAGCGTACAAACTCCCGTCTGCCATAGCCTGCTCTTTCCAGAAGCTCAATGTCAGCGTTGGAAAGCAGCATTCCCGTTTTGGTGCAGCAGATTCCACAGTGTGAGCAGCGCATGAACGTATTCTAATCTAGGCTTCTCTATTTTGGCTTTCGTTAACGGCTGTGGCGCTACTGTTTTCATCCGGTGGTCAGCAGTAGGTTGAGGTTAAGCAGTTCTGCCCATGCTATGTTCTTCATGGGAACTCTGAATGTGTCCTTGTTTCCGTATGGAACGCATCTGACGAGGGTTTCTCTTCTCAACTCGTCTCTTTGAATCTCGGCGAGCTGAACGTTGATTATCACGGAACCGTCTTTCAGGTGAAGGTTCACGTTTTTCCCGAGAAACGATTTGGCTGTGTTCATGCTGAACCCGTCCATCTTTTCACCACTCCAAATCCTTGTTCGCTATTCTGCCCCAGCACCGTCTGCAGATGGGAAGCTTCTCTCCTCTGACCTGAATGTAGACCTCGATATCGCTGCCTTTGCATTCCTTATGCCAAGGATTCTTACACCTCTCCATACATGCTAACCTCCAATCATGTTTCAGCAATACCGCTCAGCAGTTTCTGCATTTAAGACTCTCTGCGAAACAACATCCTCCCGCCGCGGAGAGGTGGGTTAAAGTGAAAATCTTACAGTCACTAGCCAACATCTAAATCTGGACTATCTCAGGGGCTATTCTTTCTTTGCTTACACGCAGCAGAGCGACAGACGGCTTGGTTATGAAGGGAGGAACAGGGTTTGTTGGGCTTCCGGGGTTTATGAACAGCTTGTTTCCTTCCCACCTAATGCTCGAACTGTGAGTGTGTCCGAAGACAAGGGCGTCAAAACCGTTCTGTAGGGCAATTTCCCGCATTTTGCGCGTTCCGAAAAGTGCGCTGGGGTTGTGCATGATTCCAATTTTCCAGTCAAAAACCTTGACCGAATTCACTTTTGGCAGTTTCCCGCGAATCTCCGGCCCGTCCATGTTTCCATAAACTGCCAAGACGGGTGCAAGCTGCTCCAAGTCATCGATGACTGACAGGTCCACCAAGTCGCCTGCGTGCACTATGAAGTCGACGTTCTCGAAAACCACGAAGACCTCTTTGGGTATTTCTCTGGCTCGAGCGGGCACGTGCGTGTCTGATATTAGGCCGATGGTCTTTGTCAATCCCATTTCGCGTAGCTTAGGCAAGACTTGAGACTGCTCTGTAGCCATTCGAAGTGCCCTCTATTATCACTGTTTGTGACCTGTCAAGTTAAAACTTTCAATGACTAAATAAACATTCCAGATACGTATCTGAAAGCCTTCGCAGAAGTCAATATCCAGACTTCATGGGGAAATTTGAAAGGGTAAAATCTTAAGTCAATAACGCACTAATACTCTGACCGACAGGTGAATTGCCGAAATGTGTGCCAAACTTCTGAAGGAAATTGAACAAGAGGTCACGGAATTCCTCAGCGGCCTAATCCGCATAAACACGACAAACCCGCCTGGAAACGAAACTCCAGCCACAAAATACACTACAAGAGCGTTGGAAAAAGACGGATTCAAATGTGAGCAATTCGAGTCTGCACCCGGAAGAGGAAACGTAATCACACGCCTTCGAGGAACAGGTGAAAAACCAAGTTTGCTTTTGCTTTCGCATTTGGATGTTGTGGCTGCAAATCCGAAAGAGTGGAGTGTAGGCCCGTTCGGCGGCGTGGTCAAGGACGGGTTTGTTTGGGGACGTGGCGCATTGGACATGAAGTCAATGACGGCTATGGAAGTTATGGTCATGAAGCTTCTGAAAAGGAACAATATGAAGCTTAAAGGTGACGTTATACTGGCTGCAACAGCAGACGAGGAAAAAGGCGGGGAAGCAGGAGCAGGCTGGTTGGTCCGCAATCATCCCGAAAAAATTCGAGCAGACTACGTGTTAAACGAGGGCGGGGGCCTAGCAATCCCAGTAAACGGCAAAAACATTTACACAATTCAAACGGCAGAGAAAGGAATTCTATGGTTCAAAGTTAAAGCGAAAGGCAGGCCAGGACATGGCTCCGTGCCCGGAGCAGCAGACAACGCCATAATGCGCATGAACCGAGTTGTTGAAAAGCTTGGAAACTACCGTTCAAGAATTTCGCTTGTGCCAATTGTAAAACAGTTCCTGAACGAAGTTGCAAAAGAGAACAAACTTTTGCAGCAAGGTGTGTCGCTTTTGCTTGAAAATCCTGAAATGGGCGATCAAGTTTTGGACATGTTAGCTCAGAAAGACAAAGCCATGGCTGAGGAGATTCGGGCAAGACTTAGAATGACTGCCACACCCACAATAATTCATGGTGGCGTAAAAGAGAATATAATTCCATCGGAATGTGAAGCTATCTTTGATTGCAGAATGCTGCCCGGGCAAACCACAACTGGAGCTTTGAATGAGACGAAGAATTTGCTTAAGGATGTTGGCCTAGAAAAGCTGGAGTTTGAAACAATTCAAGCTAATGAACCTTCTGAATCACCGTCAAACACGCCGCTTTATGAGCAGATTGTAGGCACTCTGAAGGAGTTTGAGCCAAACTGTTCTGTAGTTCCAATTCTGCTTACTGGCGGAACGGATTCTCGATTCTTCAGAAACATGAGCAGTACGTGTTACGGTTTTCAGCCGTTGCGTGCAGACATGCCTTATGGAGAAATGCTTAAAACCATACATGGCATAGATGAAAGAATCTCGATAAAAAACTTGGTATTTGGAACAAGCGTTCTCTGCGATGTAGTTGAAAAGCTTATGATGTGAGCGTGGAACGTTGAAATTGGAAATCCGAAGTTCGTCGCTTCTGAAAAGACTTAACGTGCACAGGCGATATTTGCCAATTCACTTCGAGAAAGCCTCACAATTCCTAGTGAAATGCCAAATTGTTGAACCCTACGTTGAAAAAGGCACGTTGCACGGTTGCATTTGCCCCTGGGAGATCGGTGAATCTGCCGAAGAAGGCGCTTTTCCAATAGTCGAGGATTTTCACGACACTCTTGAAGCGATATGGGTTTGGTCATACTTCACAAAAGTTTCCCATAAACAAAATTTTAAGCCGAATATAGATTGGGCATGGAAATACATCGTTAAAAATTGGGGAAGATTCATAGGAAAAGAAAAGAACGAAGACAAATGCTTGTATGACTGTTCCTATGTACTGCTTAGCCGGATCTTCTATGAAAAAGTTTTCAACGACAATAAGTATGAAAAACTAGTTACACAAGCTGGAAACCGTTTAGAAAAATATCTTAATACCCTAAAGTCAACAGAAGGCAGGGAATACTATGACCCTTTTTGGATGTCGTATTGTCTAGGCTTGGCAGCAAAATCGCTGAAACAAAAGAAATGGCTTAGAAATGCTGAAACTTTTGTGAAAAAAACAATCGTTAGTATAGAAAATCCTTTTTCAATAATAGAAAAGGAACCACATCATGTGGGACCTGGAGGTCACGACTTCTTTTCCCAAAATGCAAACAAAGCCTTAGCCTTAATATCTTGTTTAAATCGAGAAAAAATAGCGAAAGAAACCATATTAAAAAAATTCTTGCCATGCGTTCCAAAGAGGTTTGTTTCCCGACATGCTGATGAGAACGCTTGGAATGCACATTTGGCTACTGCAATTGGTAACTCCTATGTCTTCACAGGTAACGAAGAGCTTCTATATCCTTATTTTGCGATAATGAAGGAACTAGAAATAAGGGATGAACAAAAAAATGCTGCGCTTCCTCGTTCTCCCTCATTTTCACGTAGAGAATCTTGGGTTACTTTCTTTTATGCCCACGCTTATACTTCAGTGATTAACCTCAGCAATTGAAAGTGAAGTTATAAATACGTTTGAGTGCTTTCTCTATCTTGTTCTTGAGGAGGATTTGGAATGCCAGCGATAGAGATTGGAAGGGTTTGTGTGAAGTTGTCAGGTCGAGAGGCCGGAAGAAAATGCGTTATAGTTGACGTTGTGGACAAGAGCTTCGTGTTAGTCACTGGTCCCAAAACCGTCAGCGGCGTGAAACGGCGAAGGGCAAACGTTAATCATGTTGAGCCGTTGCAGGATAAGATAGACATTAACCGCGGCGCGTCCGACGAGGAAGTCGTAGAAGCTTTGAAGGTTGCGGGCAAACAGGAAGAGATGGCGAAGATAGTGAAACCCGCCTTGACTTCGGTTTAAGCCTATTATACTCCTTAAACCCTTTTCTTCTCCGTAGGAGTACAATAGCATTATGCCCAGAACTGTTGCGCCATGGGAAGTCAAGCGAGAAACATTGATCAGGGCTGAGGACAGAACTGACCCAAGCTTCGGGTGCAAGCCTGAAGAGAGACAGCCAGAGGAGTCCATGAAATTCGGCGTCATCAACTTGGACAAGCCGGCTGGCCCTTCAAGTCACGAAGTGGCTGCCTGGGTCAAACGCATCCTGAAACTTGAACACGTTGGTCACGGCGGGACTCTAGAGGCTTAGAAGTTCCCCAAAGAAGCCAGAGAAATCCCCACGTGACAGGCGTTCTGCCCGTAACGTTAGAGGAATCCACGAAGGTTGTTCAAGCCCTGCTCTACAGTGGCAAAGAGTACGTCTGCGTGATGAAGGTTCACGGAGACGTGGCAGAAGATCAAGTCAGGAAAGTTCTGAAAGAGTTTGAAGACGCAATCTACCAGAGACCGCCCCTGCGGGCGTCAGTCAAGCGGCAACTGCGAACGAGGAGGATCTACTATTTGGATTTTCTTGAAATGGACGGACGCAACGTGCTTTTCAAGGTCGGCTGTGAAGGCGGAACGTACATTCGCAAGCTTTGCTTTGACGTGGGCGAAGTTCTAGGTTGCGGAGCGCACATGCAGGAACTTCGTAGAACGAGGGCTGGGCCCTTCGTTGAAGACAACTGTGTTAGGTTGCACGACATGGCTTACTGGTTTATGCAGTGGCAAGAGAAAAAAGACGAGAAGTTCTTGAAGAAGTTTGTTCAGCCGATGGAGCGGGCATTGGCCTCGGTTCCCAAGATTTACATCAGAGATTCTGCTGTGGACGCTGTTTGCCACGGAGCTAATCTCACAGCGCCAGGCGTCCTGCGGCTTGAAAGCGGAATCATGGAAGGCTCCTTACTGGCGGTTTTCTCGTTGAAAGGCGAGGCAGTTGCTTTGGCCAGGGCAGCCGCATCTTCAGAGCACATCTTAAGCATGGATCACGGTGTGGTTGCGAAGGTTGAAAGAGTCCTTATGCCTAGGGGCACCTACCCAAGATGTTGGAAAAGCGGCGAGAAAGTCGATGAACAAAAACCCTAGTGGCGCAGAACACTATTTCACCGAGCATCCAAAGTCGAAAGCACGGTTCGGCCTGATCCGCACCTATCTTCGAAACAAGCCGTTCGAGTTCCTGACGGCCTCAGGAGTCTTCTCTAAGGACCGAGTCGATCTGGGAACACGGCTTCTAGTCGAAAGCATGATCCTTCCAGAGAACGGCTGCGTCTTAGACCTCGGGTGCGGCTACGGCGCTGTCGGAATTGCAGCGGGAGTTTTCAATCCTAACTTGCGCGTAGTCTTAGTTGACGTGAACATGCGAGCAGTCAGGCTTGCCCGACGGAACGTTGAGCTCAACTGCGTTTGGAACGTGGAAGTCAGACACGGGCACCTCTATGCAGCTGTCTGCGATCTGGTTTTCGACTGTGTGGTTTCGAACCCGCCCGTGAGCGCTGGAATGAAAGTTGTCGAAGCAATAATCGTTGAGGCCCCCGAGCATCTGGCCTGCGGAGGCACATTGCAGATGGTTGTGAAATCCAAGATAGGCAGAAAACGCCTGCAGTCTGTCTTTGAAAAAGCGTTTGGAAATGTTGAGGTCTTGGCGCGCGGAAGCGGCTACCGCGTCTTGATTTCGAGAAAATCGTGACCTAGACAAGAGAATACGTGTTCAGTCGGTTACTAATCGTATTTAGGAAGTTGACATCGATTGAATGCTTCTGGCAATTGATCTCTTAACGTCCTCTTTGGTCTTTTGAGGTTTCCATCCGAGCAACCTTTGTATCTTCTCTATTGATTCTGAAGCGGATGCTTTGCTCGGCTGGTCTTTGGTCAAAGTGATTATGCTCTTTGAACCAGTCAGTTGTGCAAGGAGCTGACAAAGCTCGTAGTATGACATGTAAGTCGCTGGGTTTGAAAGGTTGAAAACTTGCCCGTATGCTTTCTTGTTCAAAGTGGCTGTTAGGAAAGCTTGGACTACTTCGTCAACGTGGATGGTTGCGAAACCTTGTCCTTCCGTCACTTCTACTTTTTCTCCCTTAATCAATGGGTCGACCATCGCCTTGCTGAGAAACAATGCTTCGTTGTCGTCGTAGACGACCTCTATGCGAAAGACTGTAACGGGCAGTCCGTAATGGTGATGGTACATTAGGCAAAGCTTCTCGGTGGTGAGCTTCAATATGCCGTACGCGGGTCCGGGGTCGCCTGCCCACATCTCGGGCCTGCAGGTAGTCTCCTCATCCAGAACGGGCGATTTGGGTTCTCCGTAAACTGCGCAGCTGCTGGAAAAAAGAAAATGCTTGACTTCGTGCGATTTGGCTGTGTCTAGCAGGTTAAGCGTGCCTCTGATGTTGGCTTCGAACAAGTCTGCGAGGGGAAGCGTGTGTCTCCAGGTGTGACCGTCCCAGTTGATTGCTAGGTGGTAGATCACATCTACGTCTTTGACAGCCTGTTCGGCAACGTCTCTGTCGCTCATGCCTCCGTGCAGGTCATTGCTGCCGACGCCTATGAACTCCAGATTTCGGTTCGTTTCCTTCTCCAGAAGTCCACGCTGAACGTCAAGAACTCTCACGGCGCAACCTTCGTGAAGCAGTGCTTGGACGAGCCTTGAACCGATGAACCCTCCTCCGCCTGTCACGAGAACCTTCTTCTCAACGTCACCTATTGTCACGTAAGCCACTTCCGTCTAATTGCTCAAGCCAATTCTGGTATCCACTTGTATTTAGATTTTCGAGAAAACCACCGAACTGCACTGTTCTTCAAGGAAAATGACGCAAGCCAAGACGTTACATTCCCTTGTTCGCGTTAAGGTTCGGGCAAGTCACTGGTTCGTTTGGAAAACCTATAATAAACTTCAGTGATTGAATATGGTTTGTTCTGTTTGAGCCGGGGTCTCCTAGCTAGGTATGGAGCAAGCCTGGAGACACTTAGGTGCCTAACAGCTTGTGGCCTCTCGGGGCCGCGTGGGTTCAAATCCCACCCCCGGCGCTATCAGCATCATTTTGGATTAGCTCACGTGTGATGTGTTTTTCTTTGCGTTTCCTAAGAAGTTTGGGTGTTTTCACTCCAACGATATGTTCGAAGTCAGTCGTGGCGAACAACATTTTTTCTTCCAAGAGATTGGGCTACGATTACAGCACTTTTTCAGAAAGGGCTTTGATTGTTTCGTAAACTGATGTGGCCGCTGCAACGCTGACAACTCCTAGAGAGAATATGTATTCTCTTGTTAGTATGGACGGTCTAAGAAAAACTACTAGGAATATCAATGAAGTCACCAAGAATACCGTGTAGAAGAAATTTCGCGGGATCAAAACCCCTCTTAAACGAATGAGGTTTTCGAGGATTATTCGATCTGCAACATAACCGTTTAATTCTTTTTTTATGAAGCCTGCCTCTTCTAGCTTATTTATGTGATAAAGCGCGAGGGTGGGGCTGCTTAGATTTAATGCTCTCTGAACTTCACGTATTCCAACCGGTTTATCATTTTTCAAAATGAACCTGTAAACCTTTAATGTGAGCCCTCTCAGAATATCCTTTGATTCATTCACGACTTTTCCGTCTCCATATGAAAGGAAACGTTATCACATTATTTGAAATATCGGTGTTCAAACTATTTGTACACTTGTACAAAAACGTAGAATTAAATCTTTCACTGACTATTAATTTTCTTGGTGGCTCATGAACTCTAAGAAAGAAGCGCTCGCAGCGTCAATCCTCGCAATCGGCCTAGTAGTAGGGCTTGGGACAATAAGCTACAGCTTATTTTCTCCAACCCCAACTACTGCAAAGCTCAAGAGTGTACTAGATGTTTTCACGCAGAAAGGCGGCCAAGGAGTTAACATCTCCGATGGAAACTTTGAACCTTTCGACAATGTTTCCATGTATGCTTATCTCACTCAGGCAGGCATCAGATTGAAAAACCACCCAGTGACATTCACGATCGCAAAACCAGATGACACGCAGATCGTTAGGACAGCCCTAACAAATGACTTAGGCATTGCTGAAACAGACCTCTGCCTTCTCCCTTCTGAAGGCCACGTTATAGGAACATGGCATATCCTCGCAAACGCAACTGTCGACAATGAAGCCATAAATGATACACTCAACTTCCAATGCGAGTCACAGAATGCTAGAATTGATGTCTTCTCCAAAAAGAACGGGGTTCCCAGCATCTCCTTTCTCCCAAACGACACAGTTCTCCTCGAGGCGCAACTGTCATATAAAAATGCCTCAATCGCTGGAACCCCGGTGACCTTTGACGTCAGAACTCCAAATGACACAGAATTCCGTATGCAAACGGCGACCACAAACAGCCTTGGAACAGCAAGCATTACCTTCCAAATCCCGTGGCCTTCAGACCTCTCCTCAGGAATCTGGCAAATAGTTGCTGCAAGCGAAGCTTATGGACAGACCCTACAAGCTACGACAAGTTTCGGATGCTTTCTGCTGTCGCCCGTAATAGATGTTTTCACCCAAAAGGGTGGCATAGGACCGAATATACTGGGCGGGTATTTTGCTCTCAACGAAACTGTGGAACTCTACGCCGAAGTTCGGGACGAGTTCAACCAGACCGTGCCCAACCAACTGATAGCTTTTGCCATCATAGATCCAAACGGAACAAGGTTTGACTACCGGGCGCAGACGACGAACTCTTCAGGAATCGCAAACATAACGATTCGAATCCCACCAGATGCTTCATACGTTGGGACTTTCGAAGCTTACGCGACCATACGGTACCAGGGACAAATCGTGCTTTCTGATACACTCACGTTCATAGCCAGACAAGACTAGCCAGTGAAACCATGGGGGGTTCAAAGAGAAAATGCAGAACGTGAATGTTCGGAGCAGGAAACCATACAGAGATAAAGTAGCCATAGTCGCCGAGATTCTAGAGATGGCAGGCCATGGAGTGCAGAGAACCAGTATAATGTACAGAGTAGGACTGAGTTCCCTCATGCTAAACAGATACCTCCGGCTTATGATGAATGCCAAATTGCTGGACATAGTGTTGCTGAACAACAAAGTAGTGCTTAAGGCAACCGATAGGGGCATGGAGTTCTTGCACCATTGCCATGAAATCATCGAGTTGCTAGAAACTGAAGATGATAATAGACACAAGTCTTACAGAAATATACAACTTTTTCCAAGTAGTTTATCCTAGTAGCCTTTCCATTGTGTCCTTACATAGGAACCCATGCTTTCAATGCCCGGAATACCGACGAATTCTCCTAAAGCGAATGGCGTGTTGAAAATGTGTTTGCCATAGTAGCTTTCAGCCTGACTGCAGAACCAATGGCACCAATCCCCCGTAACATGGTTCACTATTTGCCAAGCCCTGCCGCACTTAAAAGTGGATTGCGGATTATGTCTCCCCTGTGGTGTGGGTTCAAATCTCACTCCCGGCGCTAATATACCTCAAAAGGATCAAAGACCAATTTTGAAGTGGTAGCCCGGATAGGTTCAAGTATTGGTTTAAATTTTCGGGGTTGCCTTTTTGGCATAACATTTTGATTGAAGATTCGAGCTTAAAATTCTATAATTCCTCTCCAAGAAGCTTCAATAATAATTCACGTTAAGCAACTATTTGCCCATTTTTTGCCATGTCCGATGGAAGAGGTATAAGCTATATAGAAATGCCAAGCAAGCGGCAAGATGGCGAGTGCCCAAAGCATGCCTCCTAAGAGTTCGCTGACTTAGCGCGCGCCAATGTCATTACGGCGCGGTTTTCTGCTGCGGTTTTCCGAGAGATAAATAATCTCAAGTTCCTCTGGCTGCCATTATTTTCTTGCACTGACGATGGGTTCGCTGTGCTTCACTATGCCTCTTTTATTTTGTCTATTGCGTCTTTTACCACAGCGGCTGATTTCTCAAACTCTTTTTTCGTTTCAAGATCGAGTTTAAGCTCCAGAATTCTTTCAACGCCGTTCTTTCCGAGGACGCATGGCACTCCGATTGAAACGTCTGAAAATCCATATTCGCCCTGCAGGTAGGTCGAGACCCCCATCACTCGGTTTCTGCCTCTCAAAACTGCGTCAGCCATTATTGCAATAACCGCTGCAGGAGCGTAGACAGTGCTTCCTTTGAGCTTTATGACATCCGAGCCTGAAGTCCGGGTCAAGTTGACTATCTTCTGTATCTGTTCCCGCTTGAGCAAGTCTGTTATCGGTATCCCCGAAACTGAGGCATAGTTCACGAGTGGGACCATGGAATCTCCGTGTTCTCCGATGACCAGGGCGCGGATGTCCTCTCTTGATACGCCCAGTTTCATCGCGATGTAAGACCTGAACCGCAATGTGTCAAGAATGTTGCCCATGCCGAAGACTCGGTTTCTCTCAAACCCTGACTCCTTAAAGGCCACATATGTTATGACATCAACAGGGTTCGTTACCACCATCAGTTTGCAGTCAGGCGCGTATCGGACAACTTCTTTGACTATGGACTTGACTATGGCTGCGTTCTTGTTGATGAGGTCCAACCTGCTCATTCCAGGCTGTCTTGCTAAGCCCGCGGTCAAGATGACGAGCTCCGAACTCCTCATTTCGCTGTAACTGCTTGTTCCCTCGATTTTGCCGTCGAACTCGATGGCAGGTGCCGCCTGCATCATATCCAAGGCCTCACCCTGAGCCAGATTCTCAACAACATCAATTAGAACAACATCGCTTATCCTGCGTCCCA
>Ga0066637_10000491_pt1 | contig 23853 bp, 24 predicted proteins | sample CryGeyCG2014_020_FD_62737 | JGI IMG/M metagenome (GOLD analysis project Ga0066637, IMG submission 62737) | Groundwater microbial communities from aquifer - Crystal Geyser CG08_land_8/20/14_0.20 | ecosystem: Environmental > Aquatic > Deep subsurface > Groundwater | place: USA: Utah: Grand County...
ACCAAGGCCGAAGCAATCGAGTACCCGGCCATCCGTTCAGCCGCTTCCACGCTTTGAGTAATCGATTCGATTGTCTCGTCAATGTCCACAATCTGGCTTTTGCGCAAACCCTTAGCCGGTTCGGTCGCCACACCGATAACGTTAATTTTTTCCTGGTCCAAAGACAGCGAGGCAATCACCGTGGTGATTTTGGTAGTGCCGATGTCGATAGCCGAAATGAGTTGTGATTTTGGCATTAATGGTTTAGTAAGTTAAGATTGGTTTATCAAACCTTAAATCAATTTTTGTTGGTACAGGCTCCCCTATTTTAATATTGGATAAGATAAATTGTAAAGAAGCAACCGCCGGCGCAAAATCCGCCCCGGCCAAAATCAGCGCTTCCGGACCGGAAACGGTTTTGACCAAATAAGTCTCGTCAGTCTGCCTGATTATCTGGCTAAAGGTAACATAATAAGCCGCCAAAGTGTTAACCAGCCGGGCCAAATCCAGGCTTAGAACCGATTCGCCTTCAACCAGGGACAGCTCTTTAGGCCAAATAACTTCAACCAGGGGCTGGTTGACTAAAGTCGGCGGTAAATAAACAAACCCGGTTTTATCCAAATAAAACCGCGGCCCGTCCGGCTCGACCTTGATCGCCGCTACCGGCAGGCGCCGCCCCAAATCAATCAGCAGGCGCGACGGCAAACGCTTGCTGATTTTAATTTCGGTCAGGGTCGGATCAAAACTCATAATCTGCCGGGAGACAGAACCGGACGATAACGAGAAAATATTCCGGCCGACAAAAGACAGCAAGACCGGTTCCAGCTGCAGCGGGCAGGGATAATGGTTTAAACGGCAATCGATATGCCGAACTTTAAAATATCCCCGCTGGCCCAGGCCAACGGCGGCGGCCAGTAAAATTACAACACTGACAAGCTTGAACATAACCGGAATAAATTTGACGCCGCGTTCATCACCCGGGAACGCGGAAAGCCCAAACCGCGCCGGGTTTGGGGCAAACGGTCAACTTGATTAATCGCCCCAAGTAAACTTGCCGGAGTCAGTTGATCCTGGGGCAAGACGACCGCCAAACCCAGTTTTTTCAGATAGTGAGCGTTAATTGCCTGTTCGTTTTTTTGGGTATGCGGCAAAGGCACCAGCACCGCCGGAATTTTAAGATAAGCCAGTTCGGTCACGGTATTTATTCCCGCCCGGCCGATTGCCAACCGGCAGCGGGAATAAATTTGTGCCAATTCGTCAACGGAAAAGTATGATTTCGTCACATAGTTTTTCCGCCCGGCCGGCCGGGGCAAGCGGCCATACTGGTGGTAAACCATAAACTTTTTTGTCAATTCAGGCAGAAGCGGTTCCAGGGTTTGATTAATAATTTGCGCGCCCTGGCTGCCGCCGCTAAAATACAAAACTTTTTCCGGCCGGCGGCGGACCTTGAGGATGGTTTGCCTGACCGGATTACCGGTAAGAACGATTTTATTCCTTGGAAAATATTTTAAGCTTGATTTCCAGGAGACGGCAATCCTATCCGCTACCCTGGCAGTCAGCCTTGACGCCAACCCGGCCCCGAAAGTTTGTTCATGAATTATAATCGGCAAATGAAGCAGTTTGGCGGCCAAGACAACCGGAACACTGCTAAACCCCCCGAAACTAATCACCAGCTCTGCTTTAATTAATTGAAGTTTCCGCTTAACCTGCCAGACCAGACCGGGCAGCCTGACGCCGCCAACCAGCGAACCGAACCAATCGTAACGTTTAAACTTCGGGCCGGTGGCACTGGATAATTGAAACACGGTCCAACCTGCCTGCGCAGGCAGGTCTTTCGGCAGTTGTTCCATCAGCGCCTGGGCGGGAGTTGGATGACTGCCGGTAATCACCAATCTCATAAACGTTTTTTCGGGCTCTGCCGGAACCGGGAAATATTTAATAACAGACCGACACCGGACAGGCTGATAATCAAACTCGAACCGCCGTAAGAAATAAACGGCAAAGGCACGCCGGTTAACGGCAACAAAGCCATTATCGCTCCCAAGTTAATAAAAATCTGCAGCGCCAGCCAGCCGGTAATTCCCACCGCCAGCAAACCGGAAAACCGGTCCGGGGCCAAACGGGCAATCGTCAATCCGCGCCAAATAATCAGAAATAAAGTCAAAATTAAAATCGCCCCGCCGAAAAATCCCACCTCCTCGGCAATAATGGCAAAAATTGAATCGGTCGTCACTTGGGGTAAAAACTGATATTTTTGCCGCGACTCGCCCAAACCCAAACCCCACCAGCCGCCCGAACCGATGGCAATCAAAGCTTGGCGGATGTGATAAGAACTGCCTTGCGGGTCCCGCAGCGGGTTTAAAAAAGTCAGCAGCCGTTCCTGCCGGTAACGCGACGAAAAAATCAGGCCCAACCCGGTTATTGTCCCGATACCGGACAGGACCAAAAGCGATTTAATTGAAGCCCCCGAAGCATAGAAAACCAGGACTCCCGTACTAATGATGACCAGCGCCGTTCCCAAATCCGGCTGCAGCGTAATCAAACCCAAAAACACGCCCAAAATTGCTAAAAAATTCCAGAACGGCCGGGTTTTTTCCAGCCAGGCGGCCAAATAAATCACCAAAGCCAGCTTGGCCAGCTCGGTCGGCTGAAGCTCTAACCCGCCCAAGCTCAACCAGCGCCTAGCCCCCAAAGACTGGATTCCCAACCCGGGAACGAGTACCAAAATCAGCAAAATTAAGGTCAAAAAAAGAAGTAACGGTGAAAATTTCTTGATTAAACTTAAAGGGGTAACCGCGGCGGCGGCCAGCGCCGCCATCCCAAAAACCAGCCATACGGCCTGCTGCTTCAAAAAATAGTACTTGTCACTGAAAAGCGCAAAGGCTTCCGCCACCGAAGCATTGTAAACCATAATCAAACCGAACAGCGACACTAAAACTACCAGCGTCAGCAGAACCACATCGAATTTTTTTAAAGTCGGTTTGCCCATAGTTTAAACTGGTTGCCCCGGTCTTGATAATCACGGAACAAATTAAAACTGGCGGCGGCCGGTGAGAGCAAACAAACTTTCCCTTTTAATGTATGTTTTTTGGCTAGGATCACCGCGTCTTCCATAGTTTCGGCTGCATAAACTTTCACCCGGCTTGATTGTTGCTCAATTAAATTTTTTATTTTCTTCCCCGTATCCGGCAAAACAATCACTGCCGGAATTTGTTGATGGACAATTGCTTGCACTAAGCTGGTTTGGTCTACTCCGCGATCATAGCCGCCGACGACCAAAGACCCTAAAGAATCTCCAAAAGACCTAATCGCTTCAATCGCCGCTTCGGGAACAGTCGCCAGTGAATCATTTACAAAAGTAATGCCTTTAATTTTACCGATTAATTCCAAACGGTGAGGCAAGGATCTGAATTTTTCAATCGCCGAGACAATCAGCCGTTGATCCACGCCAAACTCTTTTCCCAAAATTATCCCTGGCATAATATTTGCCAGATTGAACTGGCCCTGTAGCGATGACTTAGCTATGGGAAAAACCGGTTCTTGATGACAGTAAATATAATTATTGTTAATAAAGTAATCAGCATCCGCAACAGGCAAGGTAGAAAAACTTATTTTTCTGGCCAAGCTTTTACTGACAATTTTCCTGATTGGCTGATTATCCCGGTTATAAATCAACAGGTCATTTTTTGTTTGAAAACGGCTAATCTTGGCTTTAGCTTGGGCATATTCGGCAAAATCAGCATAGTAATCAAGGTGTTCAGGAAACAGGTTTAACATAACCGCCACCGGTGGGCTTTGATCTAAATCGCTTAACTGATGGCTGGAAAGCTCAAACACTACCAAATCAGTCGGTTTGATTTTCAACAGATAATCAAGCGGCGGACGACCGATGTTTCCCACCAAATGAGTGGTGAATTTTTGTTTTAAGACTGCGGCGATTACCGATGACGTGGTACTTTTCCCTTTGGTGCCGGTAACCCCAATAATCTTAGCCGGGCAGAACTTTAAAAATAATTTAGTTTGCGAGGTGATGACCGCTTTAGAAGAAGCATATTTTTTTATCAGTTTAAACGGTACACCGGGAGATCTGATAATCAAATCATAGTCTTTGATTTTTTTAAGATAAGCTGGGTCAGTTTTAACATCTAAAACATCGCCTTTAATTAATTTAAGCGTGGATTGGCCTTCGCGGCCAAAACCAACTATGCAGATATTTTTACCGGGAAAGTCAAGCATAGGCTAATTGTTTTAATAAGTTTTTTTGCGACTGGCTTAAAAATTTATCCTCTCCCCAGTCAGCTAAAAGTTTTTGCGGTCTATTATCTAAGCTGGCCAGAATCTCTTCACGGGTAGCCACACACTCAAACGGCTTAGATTGATTTTCATCGGTTAACGCGTTTAAAACTGGTTTAAGAGCTGGATCAGCCAACAAGTCTTTACCAAAAATAATCGCCGTCTTTTCTTTTAAAAATGGCAATAACAGCAAATACACCGAAAGGCATTTGGGACAACGGCCGCACCAGGAATTATCTCTTTGTCCCCGGTTACAGCTTCGAAAAGCACTAAAATATTGGGGAAGCCGGCTAAATATTTTGGAAATTTGGATCTCCCACAATGGTCGTACCAGACTGAAATAATTAAATGAGGAGGAAATATATTTGGCAGTGTATTGCCTAAACCCTTGCTCAAACTCCCAAGATTTAGAATACTGATGATTAATCGCTTGACCCAAATATTCAGTATTGGGCTCGTCGGAGCTGCGCTCATTTGAAGCAACGAGATTACGCCAACCAAATAAGCCTCCCACCAATAGGCTTAAAAAACCTAAATAGGCAGAAAAAGGCGTGTGACCATTAAGATAACCCCGTCTATTTAATACCAATAATTGAGGGTCTATCTTCCGGGAAACAGTAACCCTATCTTTAAGGTTCGCAATTTTAACTATTTGTTTTGCCGCTTCTGTCGGGTTAACCATCATTGCTATTGGTTGTTCTTTAAGTTGTTTTAAAACCTCAACCGATACGGCTGAATCTTTGCCACCGCCAACCATAACCAGGGACTTAGCAGAAATTGAACCCAACCTGATTGATTTAAATTTTCTACTGCCGGTACTGGAAATAGACACAAACTCATCCAGCCGCCAATCAATTTTATTTTTAAAGAAAAATTCTCCCATCCCTTGCTTAAGTAAATTCAGCCACCAATTTTTTTGCGGGTCAGATAGATAAGCCGGTTGGATCTCGATTATTGAAGGGCAAGCGGCTTTCCAATAACTAAATGCCTCGATTAAACCCAAATGAAAAACTAAATTATTAAGTAGCTGCGGGTCAATTTTGCTCACCCGGCTCGCGGCATTTTTAATCACCGTTTTTGGCTGGAAAGAAAGACCGGGAGTAATTAAAAAAGAAAAAGTAATCAGTAAATCTTGACCATCAAGATCGACTGAAAAATCCTGATAAATAAATTTCTTATGTTTGTCTCTTAAACCGTCAATAATAGTCATAAAACTCTTATATCAGCGCCAGCCAGACGCCGAACAGGGCCAGCACAATGCTGGCAAACATCGCCCGGGCGACGATTTTTGGTTCTTCCCAGCCAACCAGCTGCAGCCAAAGATGAAACGGGGACACCGGAAATAATTTTTTGTGCCGGAATTTCTTGGACATTAATTGCAGGAAACTGGATAAAATCTCGACCACAAACAACCCCCCGATAATAACTAACGCCATGACTTTCCCCAAAAGCAGGCCGACGACCGCAAAAGTGGCGCCGAAAGCCAAGGCACCAACGTCGCCCAGCCACAAGCGCGCCGGGTAAACGTTAAAATACATAAAGGCCAGCAAACTGCCCAGCCACAGGGCCAGGAAAAACGACAGCGGCGTGTCTAAAATGGCCGCTGACAGAAACCAAAAAGCAAACAAAGCCACCAGCAATACCGACCCGGCTAAACCGTCAAGGCCGTCGGTAATATTAACGGCGTTGGCAAACCCAACGATAACCGTAGCGGCAAACGGCACGTAAAGCCAGTTCAAATGCAGTGTACTGAAAAAAGGAATGTACAAAAGGTCAATGCCCAGATTCATAAACAAGAGCAGGGCTACCACCAGGGCCAACGCCCACTGGATAATAAATTTATGCCTCAACCTTAAGCCGAAAAAACCGGATTTGCCTAAATGGAAAAACTTCATAATGTCGTCGTACATCCCCAAAAGGCCGAAAGAAATAAAAGTGAAAAATAAAACATGAATCTCTTCCTTAAGCGGATAAACTTGGGTAATCGATATCCCCAGGTATTTGGCTAAGGGAAATAAAAATAAAAACAGCAGGCTGACGACCATAATAATCAGCAAGCCGCCGCCAACCGGTGTTCCCTGCTTATGCTGGTGAAACCGGTCAAATATCGGCGTTTTCTGGTTAAACGCATCCCGGGTAACCTGAAAGCGCCGGGTAAATTTTAATTTATAGAGCAGGTTAATAAACGGCACCAATAAAATCGCCGTCGTCACAAAGCTAAAAATCAATAAACCCAGCAATAACGCCATAACTAGATTATAACCGCCGCCACTTCCGCCGCCAAGTTTCCACTACCCAATTAAACCAATAGGCCGGGCTGACAATCAAGTCCTGGGCCGGCAGGTATTTAATCTCGTGCCCGCCGAAACCGGCTTTAAACAGGCTCGGTCCGTAAAACCGATGCCGGGGATTCCGGGTATAACCCCAAAAATTATAACGTTTTAGGCCTAATTTTTTGGCCGCTTTAATTACTTCCCACTGGAGTAAATACGAAGCCGGGATTTCCCGATGAGCATTACTGGAACCGGAATAATGATAAACTGCCTCCTGCCCGTAAAAAATTATCATCGCCAGCGCCAGCACTTTCCCCTGATAGCAAGCCTTAAACAAACGGATATTGTCCGGCAAAAACGCTTTCAGTTCGGCCAGAAAATAGTCCCGGGAAAACGGCACAAAATGTTTCCGGTCAACGGTCTCCTGCTGCAGCTGGAACAACCTGTCAATTTCTTTCGGGTCAGTCGACCGGCTGATTTGAACCTCGAGTTTTTCGGCTTTTCTGATTAAATATCGGGTGGTTTTACGCATATTTTTAAGCAGCTCATCTTCGCCGGGCAGAAGCGGCAGCACCCAAGTGGTTTCGGCGGTTAAATGCATCGGCGCCCGCCTTAAGCCGATGTCTTGTGACAGAATATTGGGCCGGATCCGGATAAAACTGGCGCCGTGGTCCCGGGCAAACCGCTTCAACTGCTCAAACAGCCACGGATGGATAGAGCCAGACCAATCAATCACCGGGCCGCCCGGGCACTCGAAATACGTGGCCCGTTTAGCTGTCACTTTAATTAATTGAAGAATGCCGGTTAACCGCCCGCGGTTAAAGACTCCCAAGCGGAAAACCAATTTTTTCAGTTCCTGCTGCATCATCCCCCAACCCCAACTTTGCAAAAAATTAACCTGGGCCGAGGCCAGTAAAAATTCTTCCCATTGTTTCCGGTCTTCGATCGGACGCAACTCAAACATAAGTTTTAATAAATTGAATCACTCTGGCGACATCACTCAAATTAATTTTAATATGGGTAGGTAAATTAATTATCCTGCCGTCATACCAATTTCCCAGCAGCAAATGCTTGGTTTTGGCCGCTTTAATTAATTGAAGCGGATTTTTAACCGGTAGCGGATAGCGCAAATAAATTCCCTGGGGATCAAATTTTTGATGCAGACTTTGGGCATAAAACCGGGCCAGAACCTGCCGGTGGCGGTTTAACCTGTCCAGTTTGCCCCATTGTTTCAATGCCAATTCGGCTAAAGCGTTAGGCAATAATTCCGGCTTTAAATCCGCCAGGGGCAAAGTAATCAGATTCAGTTTTCTGGCTAAATAGATCAAATATTTACCCAGCCAAAAATAAGTCGGCACCGCCGCCAACATTAACACCGGATGAAATAATTGTTTCATAATCCAGCCCCGGTTCGGACAAGGCAATTCCGGCAAGTTGAGCGGTTTTTTGGATAACAGCGCGCCGCCGAAAACCGAGGAAATAATTTTATCCCGACCGAAACTTAAAATGGCCATGTCGCCGAAACTGCCAACCGGTTTGCCCCGGTATTTGGCACCCAAACTGTGGGCACAATCCTCAATCAAAATTAGTTTATATTGACGGCAGATTGCCTGTAATCGGCTCAAGTCATCGGGAATACCAAAAGTATGCTGGCAAATCAGCGCCTTGGTCCTGGGAGTAATTCCGGGCTTAGTTAAATCGGCAGTCGGACAGGGAACGCCGCCGGCTAACCGGATCGCCCCGGGAACAACCCCGCAGGTAAAATCCAGGTGGATAACTTCATCTCCGGGCTTCAGTTTAAGGCTCTGCAGTGCCAGTAACAAAGCCGTCCGGCCGGCATTTACCAGGTAAACCTGACGGTTAGGGAATTTTCGGCTGATTGCCGCTTTCAGGAGGGCTAATCCCGAACCTGTTTGCCAGCGCCAAGGCTGCCACAACAATTTTAATGCCAGCCAAATGTCATCGGCTTGGGCATTGGGAGAGATCCCGATCAGGATTGGTTTTATAAACATAATTTTTTGATAAATTTTTTAGAAAACCGGCCTTCGATTAATAATAGATGATTTTTAGTTAAAATTTTCTCCAATTGACTCAATAACTGCCTTTCCGGTTCGGCTATAAAAACCCGGTCAAAAACGTGGTTAGCCACGGCCAATAACCGCTGATGGACCGCTTCGCTGGCACTGCCCAACTCAATAATTCCCGGAGAAATCAAGATTTTATTTTTGGCCGGAATCGTCTTGGCTAAATTAACTGCCGCCAGAAAACCGTCAGGGTTAGAATTGTAACTGTCATTAATAATCGTTGCTCCATTCAAACCCTTAATTTTGATCATAGCCGTTTTCAACCGGGGAATGTGAGTTAAGTCAAACTGCTTCACGCCTAAATACCGGGCGACAGTAATGGCAGCGCTGATGTTTAATTGCTGGTGAATCCCCGGTAAATTCGTCTTAAATTTTCCTGCCCGGTAAAATCTTACGGGAGTTTTACCGATAACTAATTTTTTAGTGATCGGATTCACTCCGTTAATCACTGCCAGCCCGGTTTTGGGTAAAGCTAATAGTAATTCCGACTTGGCCTTAATAATATTCTCCTGACTGCCAAACAAACCTAAATGCTGTTCATTAATCCCGGTTAAGATCCCGATTTTCGGCTTAACCAGGCGGCAAATAGCCCTGATCTCTCCGATTTTATACGCTCCCATCTCCGCCACTAAAACCTCGGCAGATAGGGGCATTTTTAAAACCGTCAGCGCCACGCCGATTAAAGTGTTATTCGTTCCGGGTGTTTTCGCCACTTTAAATTTAACCGCTAAAACATGGGCTAAAATTTCTTTGGTTGAGGTTTTGCCGTAACTGCCGGTAATGCCGATTACTAATAAGCGGCAGTGGAAAATCAGCAGTTTTATTTTCGCCAAAATAATTACCGGCCATTTAATCAAATCGCTTGGCGGAGCAATTAAGACAACCGACGTGGCCGTCGTCAACGGCACTAATAAATATGCCAGCCACCAAACAAACCATAAAGATAAATAAACTGTCAATAAAACAAGTAGTAGAATTTTTAAAGTCAGCCGCGGCCGCAAAAAATTAAATCCGGGCAGCCAATAACGCCGTGATTTGCCGCTTCTCAAAAATTCCCGAAACCGATCCAACCGATACTCATTTAACTGCCAAAAATACAGGCAGCGTAAAATCGCTTCGGTTAAAAACAACCAATAAATTATTTGATAAACCATAAGATTTTTTGGGCAACTTTGGCCGGATGGGAGAAAGGCAGGCTATGTTTGGCATTAAACTCTGCCAATACGGAATTTTTAATTAATTGATGGGTCAAACGGCCGTCCCGCAGCGGGGTATAGCGATCTTGTTTACCCCACAAAATTAAGGTCGAAACGTCAATTTTTCTCATATTGTCCTGCTGGTCTTCTGGCAAAATCAGTTTCATGGTTTCTTTCATGACCGGCGAGGCTTTAAGATAGTCGGTTTCGCCGATTAACCGATAGAAAAACTGTTTGAACAGTGTCGGTAAAAATCTCAATATTTTGGCAAATGGTAATAGAATTAAGGCTTTAAGGTTTAGGCGGCGGACACCGGCACTGCCGATTAGAATTAATTTTGCCACCCGCTCCGGATGGCGGGCGGTAAAATCAATGGCAATCTGGCCGCCAAAAGAATGTCCCACCAGAACAAAAGGCGATAAGGTTTTTGTTTGCTGATTCAGCCAATCGGCAAAGTCAGCAGTATGCCTGATTTTATCCTCGGGTAAATGGGGTAAAACTACCTTAACAGTTGACTCAAGCTTAGATACCAACGGCCGCCAGCGGGGCAAATCACTGCCCCAGCCATGAAGAATCACTAACCGATCAAATCGCATACCGCCCTGGCTAACTTATCCGGATCATGGCGCAGTAAACTGCGTTTTAGCTGGTCACTTTTGGGTTTTTCATAAGGCGCCGGTGCCAGCAACGGCCGGCGAACCACTTTACTGCTCCGGCCGAAATCGTCAATCACCGGATATTCTACCTGCTTGGCATAAGCCGCCAGGATTTTATCCGGAATCGCTTGGTTATTGACAACAATCCAATCCATTTTTTTACCCGCGTATTTTTCGATTTCCCGAACATGGTCGGCCGCAGTCATATAGTTAGTCTGGCTGTTTAAGGTCATTAAATTAACCACGTAAATTAACTTGGCCCGGCTTCGACGAATGGCTGACTTTACCCCGGTGATGATCAAACTGGCAATCAGACTGTTAAATAAATCTCCCGGAGCAAAAATGACCGCTTCCGCTTCGCCGATCACCTTAGCCGCCTCGGGATTAATCGCTCCCTCCGGCCGGGTAAATAATCTGACAATCCGTTCATCTTTGGCTAACCGGTGTTCTTCAATTAAGTGTTCGGAAACAATCGTTTTACCGCTGCTATACTCGGCCGCCAACTGAACCAACTGCCGGGAAATCGGCAGGACCCGGCCTTTTAACCGGAATAGCTTCGAGGCCTGCTCGACCGCCGCCGGCTCACTGCCCAAAATGTCTTCCAGGGCAGTCAACAGCAAATTCCCCATGCTGTGGCCCTTAATCCCTTTGCCTTTTTCAAACCGGTAGGTTAAAAGTTTTCGGAACAAACCGCTGTCGGTGGCCAAACCGGCCAAGCACTGGCGCATGTCCCCGACCGGCAAAAAGCCAAACTCGTCCCGCAACCTGCCTGTCGAACCGCCGTCGTCGGTAACCGGAACAATTGCCGTCAGCTCAACCGGGTATTTTTTCAGCCCGGACAAGAGCACGAAACTGCCCGTCCCCCCGCCAATGACGACAACTTTTTTCACTGCCTTTAACATACCCTCTATTTTACCCGATCATCTCAACTTTACCAATTATCTGCCTTCAAGGACAGTCCCTGCAGGTTGCTCCTTCGAAAAAACTAAAAAATTACTTTGAAGAAGTTGACGAAAGAGACATTCTTACAATTAAAAATCTTGTTCTAGATTTTCTTTATTGAGGCACCTAAATGGCACAGCTGTCCGGCAAAATTTTCGTAGCCGCGGTCGATCAGCTCGGCATTGGCCAAAACCGTCTGCCCGCTCGCCAGCAAACCGGCGATCGTCAGGGTCGCACCGTTTCTGATGTCCTTAACGGCAAACTTTCCCCCTTTAAGCGGCGTCGGACCGGAAATCTCAATCCCGTGGCGGTTACCGGCCCGGTCATCAGTTAGGTTAAAATTGTAAAATTTATCCGGGTTTTCCGGCCGGGGGTCAAAGTAGCGGATTTTCGCCCCCATAGCCATCAGGTCAGGCACAAACTGGAATCGGTTAAGAAACACCCCCTCGACTATTTTGGACCGACCGACTGCTTGGGTCATTAACACCGACCAAAGCGGCTCCCAATCAGTCATAAAGCCCGGGTGCGGTTGGGTAATTATTCCCGTTGCCTGCAACTGCCGTTTAAAGAAAAAGCGGATACCGCCTGAACTTATTTCCGCCCCGGCACCGGCTAATTTAAGCTTGGCCAAAAATGCCCGCAAGTGTTCCGGCCGGGCATTATTAATAGTCACTTCACCGCGGGTAACCAAAGCGGCAATGGCATAAGATACCGCCTGATTGCGGTCCGGCATTACCCGGTATCGGGCCGGACGGAGCGCCTTCACTCCGTCAATGGTTAGCGTCCGGCCGCTCCGGGTAATTTTGGCGCCCATTTGATTCAGACAGCCAATTAAGTCATCCACTTCCGGTTCCCGGGCAGAGTTAGTGATGACCGACCGGCCTTCGGCTAAAACTGCCGTCATAATTAAAGTTTCCGTTCCGGTATGGGAATTTTTAGCAAACCGGTAATCCGCCCCGCGCAATTTGTCCACCCGGGCCTCAACCAGCTTTCCTTTCAGGTTTAGCTGAACACCAAAACGGCTTAAACCGGCAAAATGGCGTTCCAGCGGCCGTTTACCGATCAGGTCACCGCCCGGCAAAGGCACGGCTCCCCGGCCAAACCGGGCAAGTAGCGGTCCCAAGAACAGCGTCGAAGCCCGGGAAAACCAGCCCAGCGCCTCCGGAATGACCGCCGCTCTCACTCCCCGGGTATCGATCAGCCAGCCCCGGTCAGCCACCGGATTAACCCTGGCCCCCAAAGCTTCCAGCATTAACTTAACGTGGCGGACCTCTTCAATCTGGGATAAATTGGTCAGCCGGGATTCTCCGGACGCCAATAAAGCTGCAATCATCAATTTAAAACTGGAGTTTTTGGCCCCGGCCAGGCTGATCGTTCCCTTAAGCGGCCGGCCGGAGGCAATCACTAATTTAGCCATAAAACAATCTCCAGTTTAAGATCCAAATCCAGCTGCTGCTTGGCCCTCTTCTTAACTAATTCAATTAATTGAAGTACGTCTGCAGCCGTGGCCCCGCCCAAATTCTCTACAAAACCGGCATGTTTTTCCGGAATCCAGGCCCCGCCGATTTTAGTCCCTTTTAAATTCAATTTTTTATCGATCAAATAGCCGATTGAAGGCGTCGGCAAATACAGCCGTTTTTGTTCGGCGGCGCTCAAATTTTGAAAGACACAGCCTAAAGATCGCTGCGGCTGATGGGCTTTTTTTAATTGCCGGTATTTGGCAATTTTTAACGCCTGCTCTTTCGGCCCGCGCCGCAGCCGCAGCGTCACTGCCAAAACCAAATCACCGGAATCTTTCAAAACTGACTGGTCGTAATCATAATGAAAATCGTCAGCCGCTGTTGTTTTTATCTGTCCGGCCGGATCTAAAATTTCCGCTTCGATCAAATAGTCCGACCAAAATTTATTGGCCCCGTGCAGATTAATGTACGTGGCCCCGCCGGCCGTAGCCGGGATTCCGGCAAACCATTCCAAACCGGTAATTCCCTGGGCAATCAGCTGAAAAATCGCTTTGGGCAGATAGACGCCGCTGTCCAAAGTAACTAACACCGGCGGGAATTGACTCTCATCATAAGTTAAGTTAGTTAATTCCGGATCCGGCTCGACTAACTGAAATCTGGGCGGGATTTTTTTATTGCTAAAAGCTTGAATTGAATCTAAAACTTTAATCTCGCCGGTTAAATTTCTGATTACCAAACCCTTAATCCCGGCGTCCGCAATTAAGGTATTACTGCCATTTCCTAAAATATAAATCGGCAGTCGCCTGGCTTTGGCCCAAGCCACCGCCTCGATCAACTCCGCTTGGTTCTTAACCTCAATAAAATACTCGGCCGAACCGCCGATTCTGAAAGTCGAATACTGGACCAAAGAAATATTATTTAGAATTTTCATCTGGACCGCAGCAGTTTAATTATCTCCTTATGCCACAGCCAATTATTGCCCGCCCCCAAAGTCAGCACCACGTCATTAGGTTGCAGCAGGATTTTCAACCTGGTCAAAGTCGCCGCTTGTCCCGGAGCATAAAATGTTTGCCGGTGTTTGGCTTTGATCAAATTGGCCAGTATTTGCCCGGAAATTCCCAAAGTTTCCGTTTCCCGGGCCGAGCCAAAAATATCGTTAATTAAAATTACATCGGCGGCTGCCAAACTACTCACAAACTGGGGCAGCAAAGCCTTGGTCCGGGAATATGTATGGGATTGGAAAATAACTACCAGTCGCCGTCTTGGGAGCCAATCTCTGGCGGCGGCCAAAACTGCCTGAATCTCCAACGGGTGGTGAGCATAGTCGTCATACAAACGGATCTGGTTAATATCGGCTACCAGCTCAAACCGGCGCTTGGTGCCGGTAAATAGCTTAAGCCCCAATTTTAACTTTTCCGGGTCAAAACCCAAGTAATGAGCGGCGGCGAAAGCGGCGGCGGCGTTTAGCAAATTGTAATGGCCGGGCAGGTTTAAAACTAAATCTTTGTAGTCCATTCTCTGATAACGCAAACTGAATATCTGCTTTTCCATGGCCGTGTGACTGGCGCTGATTTGCCAGTCGGCCCGGGGAGAAAAGCCATAAGTTAAAACCGGCCTGCCTGCGCAGTCAGGCCGATCCAAGGTTTTTACCCAAGCCTGAATATGAGGATTGTCGATGTTAACAATCACAATCCCATCCGGCACCACCCGCTTGGCAAAAGCAGTAAAACTGGCGTAAACATCGTTAAGTGTCGGGTAAATATCCGGATGGTCGTGCTCAAGATTGGTAATAATGGCTACCGCCGGATTTAAATAGTGAAATTTTGGGGTCAAATCTCCGGACGGATCGGCCACAAACTCGTCGGTTTCCGCGACTAGATACTGGCCGGCATTCCGCCAGCATCCCGGCTGGCCTAAAGGCGCTAAGCCGCCCACGCCGATCGCCCAACTCGGTTTGGCGCCGGCGCTTTCCAAAATTGTGGCTAAAAGCGAAGCCGTGGTTGATTTACCGCCGACCCCGGACGTGGCCAATAAAGTCTTTCTTTGGCTGACCTGGGCCAAAGCTTGAGCGTAATTCAAGGTCGCTATTCCCCGCTTTTTGGCCGCCAGCACTTCCGGATTACTTAATCCCTGGTGGGCACCGGTATAAACCAGTAAGTCACAATTTTTCGGCAGATGGGCCGCCTCAAACCCGATTTTGATTTTAGCCTTAGTGGTTTTGAGCCAAGCGTCGGTCGGAAAAACTTCGGCAGTATCACTGCCGGAAACAATTTTTTTTTGGTCTAAAGCAATCCCGGTCAGCGCCGCCATCCCCACCCCTTTAATGCCGGTAAAATGGATTGTTTTGGCTTTAAACCAGTTCATTGCCGCACTGTCCCCGGCCAAACCAGGCCGCCGCTGTCAATCATCGCTCCGGGCATAACTGAAGCGTTAACGCCTACCTGGGCGCCCCGGCCGATGACGGCGCCGAATTTTTCCCGGCCGGATCCGCCGATAGTTTTATGATCAAAGCGGAAATTAGCCAAAACCGCCCCGGCGCCGAAATTCGATTCGCCCTCGATCACCGAATCGCCGATATAATTGCGGTGAAACCAATTTTTCGGCCCCACATAACTTCTGGCAATTTCCGTGCCGAAACCAATTACACAACCCGCTTCGATAATCGAATCGCGGATCAAACAGTTTTGGCCAACCACCACTCCCTGGCCCAAATATGAATTGATTATTTCGGTTCCGGCCATGACTTTAGCGGTCTTATCAATCAAATTTTTCCCGGTGAGCAATCCGGCAGTCAGATCCAATATCTGCCAGGGAAATTTCAGCTGGTAAAAATTCCCCTCGGCTTTAACTAAGACAGAGTTTTCCAGCTGATTCAAACCAGCCTCATAATCGTCTTTCAGCTTCACCGTAAAATCTTCAATTTTCGGAAAATAGTCCAGGACAATTTTGGCCCACTGGCTCGGCCGCACCTTGGGTTTTTCCATTACCTTCAGGGACTCTCCCTGAAGGTCAAAATAACCACCGGTTAAATTGCTCTTGATTCCGGTTAAAACAACTCTATTTGGAGTCTTGTTGATCTGTTCTTTAAAATTTTTAATAATTTTTAGGTCAATCAAGTCATCCCCGTCAATTACGACTATGGATCCTGCAAGGACAGTCCCTGCAGCCTCGACTGCTCCGGCCATGCCGGTAGCTTTTTCCTGGATCACCACTTTGGCTTTGGGAAAAAGTTTAGCGACTGCCGCTTTATCTTTCGGATTAACCACGATAGTTATCTGATCAGGTTTCAAAACCGAGGCTGAATCAATCACCCGCTCCAATAAAGTCTGGCCCATAAACGGCAGCAAAAATTTGCTGGTAACAATTGGTTTAATCCGCTTGCCCTCACCGGCGGCTAAAACTAGTAGTTGCATAACGCCAACGCCTTTCTGACTGCCTGATGTTCCGACCAGGGATACTCTATTGTACCAAAACACATTGATTTTTCGTGGGACTTGCCGAAACAAGCAACCACGTCCCCCGGCCGGGCCAACTTAATCGCTAAATTAATCGCTTTTTGCCGGTCCGGTTCCCGGTAAAGTTTTTTGCGGGCTTTAAACCCGGCGGCAATCTGATCAATAATCTCATTCGCTTTTTCTGTCCGCGGATCTTCGGCAGTCAGAATGGTGATATCCGCCAACCGGCCGGCAATCCCGCCCATAATCGGCCGCTTAGTCCGATCCCTTAAACCGGCACAGCCAAAAACCGCAACGAGACGGCCTTTAGTTTTAGGGCGCAGCCAAAGCAGCGCCTTTTCCAAAGCATCGGGCTTGTGGGCAAAATCAATATAAATCTTAAACGGTTTTTCCAAGACCATCTCCATCCGGCCAGTCACCCCGGGAAAACTGGCTAAAGCCGCCTTAATACTGGCTGCTTTTATACCCAAATCCCAGGCTACGGCCGTCGCCGCGTTAATATTGGCGGCAAAAAAATCCGGCTGATCGGAAAAAGTCAGAATTTTCCCTTTGACAGCCTGTTTAGCTAACTTAAAAAATTGGTCATTAGGATTTAAAACAGCCACTTGGCTCTGACTGATCAATTTAATTTTTGCGCGGGCATAACCTTCCATCGTCCGGTGATAATCCAAATGCTCATGAGTAATATTAGTAATTACCCCGTAAACAAAGGGGGTTCCCCAATTCCTAAACTGGTCCAAACCATGTGAAGTGACTTCCAAAACTACATAATCAACCTGTTTATTTTTAATCTGACGCAGTATTTTCTGCAGAATAAATGGTTCTGGATTAGTTACATGCAAACCGGGAACAGAAACTGTCGATAATAAAGCTGTCTTATAGCCGCTCTTCTTTAAAATATGGTCAATTAAATGGCTGGTGGAAGTTTTACCGGAAGTCCCGGTCACGCCGATAATTTTTAACTTTCTGGCGGGGAAACCATAAACCAGACTCGCTAACACCGCACTCGGTAAATGCCAAAAATGATTAATCAGCCATTGTTTCACTAAACCCATTAGTCTATTTTACTCCATCGGGATGACATTAAAATGGTTTAGCAAATCCTGGGCAATTGAAAACCATAGCGGTGCCGCCGTTTCCGACGCCCACGGGGAAGTCGACGGCTCTTTTAAAGTCACCAGCATGGCAAATTTAGGTTTGTCCGCCGGAGCAAAACCGATAAAGCTGGCGTTGGTTTTTTCTTCCTCGTACCGGCCGCCAGCCGCTACCTGGGCCGTACCGGTCTTACCGGCAATTTTATAGCCTTTGACTGCCGCCCATTTGGCCTCGCCGGCTTGGACAGCGGCCACCATCATATCTCTTACTATCACGGCTGTTTCCGGCCTAATAACCCGGCGCTTCAACTTAACCGGCAGCGGCAGGGTCCGATCCTCGCTGATAATTTTTTCAACCAAACGCGGCTGAACCAATTCGCCGCCGTTGGCAATTGCCGATACCGCCGTTAATAGCTGAATCCCGGTGGCTAAAAATCCCTGGCCAAAACTGGCAGTAGCCAAATCAACATATGTCCATTTCGAATCGCTTTTTATTGCCGGCAGGGCTTCGTCCTGTAAATCAATACCGGTTTTTTCCTCAAAACCGAAACGGTTGAAATAATCTAAAAACTTATCCAGACCCAGCTTTTGACCGACAAAAACCATGCCGACATTATCCGAGTGCACTAGAATATCGTTGATCGTGGAGTCCGGGTAATATTCATTATTCCAGGTATTGATAGTGTATTTATCGATCTTGACCGGTCCGTCACAAATATCGCAGCTTGTTTCCGGCTTGACCGCTTCGCTATCGATGGCCGCGGCCATCACCAGCACTTTAAAAATTGACCCCGGCTCAAAGGCATCGGCCACCGCCGGGTTAGTAAATAAGTTCGGGGAAAATTCCGGATATTTGACCGGATCATAGGCCGGCAAAGAGGCCATAGCCAGAATCGCCCCGGTACCCGGATCCATCACCGTGACCGAGCCGGCTTTAGCGCCGTAACGCTCTAAGGCCGTTTTGAGTTTAGTCTCTACTAAAAACTGCAGGCTTTTATTAACGGACAACTGCAGGGTCCGGCCGTCTTTTTTCTCCTGGACCAAATAATCGCCGCTTAAAATCGGCTGGTTTAAAGCATCCTGATCCTGCTTAATAATCCCCGGCCGGCCGGATAATTCCAGGTGGTAATAACCTTCCAAACCGTAATAACCTTGATCATTGCCCTGGCTGTCTGAACCGACAAAGCCCAAAAAATGGGCGGCCATCGACGCTTCGGGATAAAACCGGCCTTGGGTCGGCTCAAACCACAAATTGTCCAAATCTAAACCGTCCAGGGCCAGTTTTTGCGCCTGGGTCAGTTTTTTAGCCAAAGTCAGCCATTGCCATTCCGGTTGATCCAGCTTTGCCGCCAAAGAATTCAGCGCGGCGCTGTCGGTCGCTTCCGGGTATAAAATCGGCGCCAGTTTTTCAGCCAATGGCTTAAGCTCCTGGTCCGGCCGCCGGATCAGGTAAGCCAGCCAACCAGGCTGGTTCGCCGCCAAAGCCGAACCGTCAGCCAAAAAAATTTCCCCCCGTTTGGCCGGCACGGACAACGTCGACTGCTGCTGGCTTAAAGCAATTTGGCTCAAACTCTCCCGGGCCAGCACCTGCCAATAAAACAGTTTCGATAACAGCAGGAAAAATAACAGCGCAAAAAACCCGCTCAACAGCTTCAGCCGCAGGCGCCAATTCATGGCAATTTCTGGGCGACGCTGTCTCCCGCAGGCAAATACCAATATTGGGGTTTTTCCACATATCCCAGGCTTAAAGCTTTTTCTTTAAGCTCGGTTAGCCTGCCGCCCTGCTGGTTCAACTGCAGATTCAGCTGGTCTGTCTCCGTCTTAACCGCCAGTGTCTCGGCCTCGATCGCTTCCAACTGCCGGCCCCAGGTAGCCGAACGATTAACCAGGATCAGCTTAGCCAAAGCCAAAGTTAAAACTAAAACCAAGCTCAAAAAAAAGCTAAAACGGCATTTTTTTAAGATATTCAAATTAAATTGTTTTTGTTGCTGGGCCGTCATAACTTCTCCCCCACTCTTAAAACCGCGTGCGGCCGGTCCGAGATTACCGGCTTTTTTAAAACTATTTTTAAATTTGATTCGTCTCTCATAAAGTTCTTGACGATTCTGTCCTCCAGTGAATGAAAACTCAAAACTGCCAGTCTCCCGCCCGGCTCGAGTAGCTCGACCGCCTGGGGCAGAACCGCTTTCAAATTATTCAGTTCATCATTGACAGCTATTCTTAAGGCTTGAAATACCAAAGTGGCCGGATGATGGCGGCGCACCGGATACTTAATCGCCTCGATTGCCCGGACCAACTCGCCTGTAGTCTTGAACGGCCGGGCTTTCACGATCGCTTTAGCAAGACTTTTAGCTTGCGGCTCTTCGCCATAAGTTTTAAACAGCTTAACGAGCTCACCCTCACCCAAACCATTAATCAAGTCAGCCGCGGTCACTTTCAGGCTCGGGTCGGCGCGCATATCCAGCGGTCCGTCTGTCTGCCAGGAAAAACCCCGGCCGTCAGTCTCAATCTGTTCGGTCGATAAACCCAAATCCAAAAGGATTCCGCCCACCTCGGTCAAACCCCATTCATAGGCTACTGCCTTTAAATCTTTAAAATTGGCCTGCTTGGTAATCAAGTTCATTGATTCAACCCGTTTGAGCGCTTCCGGGTCAACGTCCAAGCCGTAAACCCGGCCGCCTTTTTCGACAATTTCCCGGCTATGGCCGCCCGAACCGAGGGTACAATCAAGGTAAACCTTCCCTAATCTAACCTTCAGGCTGTCAATCACTTCAGGTAAAAGCACCGATTTATGCATTTAATTTCTCTCCCAGCTCTTTGACTCTTTGGTTTAAGTATTGGCTATATTTATCCCATTTAGCCTGGCTCCAAATCTCTGCCCGCTTTCCCACGCCCACAAACACAATTTCTGCCGTCAAGCCGGCATACTGGCGCAAATATTTCGGAATAATGAACCGCCCCTGGCTGTCGAGCTCGATTTCATAAGCACTGCCCAGCAAAAACCGGTCGGTTTCCCGGGTCAAGCCTAAGGTTGAACTCTGGCCGGTTACCCGGTCAATTTCTCCCTGCCAATCTTTTTGGGCCACCACCATTAATGACTGCTCGTACCCGGCAGTAATGATAATCCGGTTACCCAAACTGCGTTTAAACTTGGCCGGCAGCGCCGCCCGGCCTTTGGCATTTATCTTAGTTTGATACTGACCAATGAGCATATATTCACCACTTTTCACCACTTTGATCCATTTTCAACTCTTTTCACATACGTGTCAACCCCAACTTTTCCTGAAAGCGTATAATGTAAAAACATGGATTCGCTGGAATATCACCGCCGCTTACCTCAAGGAAAAATCGGCACCGCTCTTACCAAACCCTTAAAATCCGTCAAAGACCTATCTTTGGCCTACACTCCCGGGGTGGCCGAGCCCAGCCGGCAAATTGCCGTTGACCCCGATAAAGTCTTTGATTACACCAATAAAGGCCACCTGGTGGCAGTAATCACCAACGGCACCGCCGTTCTGGGTTTGGGCAACATTGGCCCATTGGCGGCTAAACCGGTCATGGAGGGGAAAGCGGCTTTATTTAAACGGTTCGCCGGCCTGGACGCTGTGGATATTGAAATCAATGAAACCGATCCGAAAAAATTAGTTGAAATAATTACGGCTATTTCTCCCAGTTTCGGCGCCATCAATCTTGAAGATATCAAGGCGCCGGAGTGTTTTTACGTCGAGGAACAGCTGATCAAGCGGTTATCAATCCCCGTTTTCCATGACGATCAACACGGCACGGCCATCGTCGTTGCCGCCGGTTTAACTAACGCCTTAAAAATTACCGGTAAAAAAATCGACTCGATTAAACTGGTTCTTTCCGGCGCCGGGGCCGCCGGTATTGCTGTTGCCAATATGCTCCTTACCCTTGGCTTGAAATTGCAAAATTTATTTGTTTTCGACAGTCAGGGTTTAATTACCGCCGACCGCCGGAACCTTAATCAATACAAGCGAAAACTGGCCCGATCTGTAACAACCCTTAATTTGAAACAAACAATTATTAATTCAGATGTTTTTATCGGCGTTTCCCGGCCAAATTTACTGACCCCGGTCATGATCCGCTCGATGTCCAGCCAACCGATTGTCTTTGCCATGGCTAATCCCGATCCGGAAATCAGCTACGCTTTGGCCAAAAAAACCGTTCCCGAGGCCATCGTCGCCACCGGCCGGAGCGATTGCCCTAATCAAGTTAATAATTTATTGTGTTTTCCCTACATCTTTAAAGGCGCGTTTACCGCCAAAGTATCTCAAATTACGCCTAAAATGAAACTGGCCGCGGTTAAAGCTCTGGCCGCTCTGGTTAAAAATCCCACTCCGGATTGTATTTTACCCAATCCGTTTGACCCCCGGCTAAAGCTCGTTAGTCAGGCAGTGGATCGAACCGCCGGAAAAACCGGTAGATAGTCTGGCGGCTAATCCCCGCGTTTGAAACCGGTCGCCGCCGACCATAATTCCCGGCAAAAACCAAACAGTTAATCGCCAAAGTCCCTAAAACCCCATTGCCGATACTGTCGACTGGTTCAACCGTAAACGCCGGAATTTTCCGGGCCATTAAAAAAGCGGCTAACGGCCGCTTATTTTTGATTCGGTCCCAACAGACCAAAACGGCTTTAACGCGGTCGCTCCGATCTTTAACCAAAGCCATAACCGTGTCTAAATGATAACCGTGGGAAATGACGGTAAACCAGTATTTAATTTTCAGCCACCGGGCCACCAGCCGGTTGCCTAAAGCATTATTTCTCGATTGGCCGCAAAATAATAAACTCTCTTTAGGCGCATACAAAAACTCGCCGCCCTCGGCAAAAGCCTGGTCCGGCAAAATGTTAATCTTATACGGCAATTGTTTAAACTGGGCTTTTCGGGCTTCGGCTTCCGGCTGGCGCTGACGCTCGGAAAAATTGCTGATCATCACCTTGCCCTGAAAATTAGAAATAAACGAATCCCGGGTGTAGACAAAGTCATGACAGTACAGCCCCCCGACGCATGAAACCGTTATTCTGGTGGACCGGAGTTCCCTTGCCCCACCAAGGCTATTCGGGTAAATCTGAAAGTGTGACCGGCATTTTTTCAAGTATCTCGCAAATCCAAATTCCTGTCAACCCCAACTTTTCCTGAAAAGGCAAATCAACAAAAAATCGGCGTAGTGACTATTATTATTGTCTCCTTGAAGATTGAACAATGTTTTGGAAAATTCCGGTCATCTTCCTTGTCTTTCTTTTCCGAAGATAGGCCGACACTTTTCGATCAATTTCTTCAAAACCGACCAAGTCTCCCACACCGATTAAATCAACCTTCTTGTCACCGCAACTGCCGATAAAATGCTTAACATTTTTAGTCAGCAATATTCTACCATTCCGCTTGGCCATCATAATTATCTGCGAATCCTTAATTCCCGGCTTTTTCATATCATGAACTATATGCTTCAAATCATGGAAATTGTTTAAATGAGGGAACCGTTCCCTCCGGGGCATCATCTCATCTAAAAGAAGTTTAAACCGCCGGTTGCCGGACATCCATTGATCTTGATATCAAAGCTAAAAAATCATTCAGTTTACGCGTTGATAAAGATGGATATTCTGTTCTAATCAGCTGTAAACTATAACCGCGGCGCATCAACTCAAGCACCAACGCCGCTGGAATTCTGCTGCCTTTGATTACTGGTGTCCCCGATAAAATATCCGGACTACTCACCACCGGACCGCTTATAGGAATATCAATTACTCTTTTCATTTTTCCCTATCTATATTATATTACACGTTTTACGCATTCCGTCAAATATCATATAATAGGTTAATGACTCAATCCACCAAAGGCATTTTTTACCTCCTCGCCTCTGCCTTAATCTATAGTTCGTTATCGATCTTCATCCGGTTTTTAAATGCCGCCAAAGTCGAACCCAGCGCCCAAACCCTGATGCGTTATCTGTTTGCTTTTTTAATCGCCGGGATTTATTTTAAGCTATCTAAATCTAAATTCCTTTTTGACAAGAAAAGTTTACTACTGTTAACTCTAGCTGCCATCTTTGGCTACGCCCTAACTAATTTTTTCTTTACCTATGCCATTATTTACACTCAAATCTCCACGGCTATGTTTATTTTCTACTCGTTTGCGATTCTGACTCCGGTCCTGGCGTTCATTTTCTTGAAAGAAAAGGCTAATAAATTTAACTTTATCAGTCTGGGCTTAGGTATATTATCTCTCTTGCTGCTGTTCCAACCCAATGCTTTATCTACCTGGAAACTCGGCAGCCTTTTTGCCCTGCTTTCCGCTCTGGGCCAATCGTTCTATTTAATCGCCCGGAAAAAACTCAACCAATACTCGTCCCAGCAGTTAATGGTGACCAACACCGCTGCCGGAGTAATCACCATGGCTTTATT
>Ga0066637_10000492_pt1 | contig 23848 bp, 32 predicted proteins | sample CryGeyCG2014_020_FD_62737 | JGI IMG/M metagenome (GOLD analysis project Ga0066637, IMG submission 62737) | Groundwater microbial communities from aquifer - Crystal Geyser CG08_land_8/20/14_0.20 | ecosystem: Environmental > Aquatic > Deep subsurface > Groundwater | place: USA: Utah: Grand County...
TAAGATTATTATAGAGAATATTAAACTAGCAGCAAAATCGCTTGAAAGTATAGACAAATATCTAAAAAAGGCCTTAAATGAATTAGAGAAAGTAAAACATCAGGAGTAAATATCAATGCTACAAGCAAACCCCGTTAAAAGAAAAGTTTCTATAGGGGTAAATAGAAACCTTTGTATTGGTTGTGGAATATGTGTAAGGGTATGTCCAACTGGTGCAATATCAATTGTCTTTAATAAAGCATTAATAAACAAACAAATGTGTAATAATTGTTATCAATGTGTTTATACCTGCCCAAAAAGTGCAATAGGTATTGAATGGAAAAGAGTTATTAATTTAAATGAATTGAAAACCAATATTAGTAATATGCAAAAAAAGGCAGATAATATTATACAAAGAATTGCTAAACTTGAATAAATTAAAGGTATTTTTAAAAAACCTGAAAAAGAGGTTGGGACTTTTGCTCTCTCCATTAGCATTTCAATTAGCATTTGAGATTAGAAAAACTACTCTGAATATAGATGGAGTAAATAGTGTTAAGAGAGGAAAATAATGGAATTTAAAATAACCACATTATGTGAAAATACTACACCTATGAGTATGTTTCTTTTAGGTGAACACGGATTAAGTATGTTAATTGAAAATGGCAATGATAAAATTTTGTTTGACACCGGACAGACAAATACTCTTATTCACAATTCAAGATTTCTGGGGATTGATTTAACAAAAATAAATAAAGTCGTCCTATCCCATGGTCATTTTGACCATACAGGTGGACTTTTTGAGTTACTAAAAATAAATAAAAACATAGAAATTTATGCTCATCCTGATATTTTTTATCCACCAAAATATGTAATAAGAAGAGGAAACGAAATTTATATCGGCCCACCGGTTAAAAAAGAGGAACTTGAAAAAGAGGGGATTAAAGTTAATTTAAGTAAAGAGCCAATGAAAATAAATGATTATATTATGACCACAGGAGAAGTTCCAAGAAAGACAGACTTTGAAGAGATTGAGAAAGAGTTGTTGATAAGAGAAGGAAATGAGTTAAAGAAAGACCCACTTCTGGATGACCTATCTCTAATTTTAAAAACAGATAAGGGTATTGTAGTTCTCTTAGGATGTGCACATAGTGGGGTAATTAATATTTTAAATTATGTAAAAGAGTTAACAGAAGATGAAAAAATTTTTGGTTTAATTGGGGGAATGCACCTTGAAGGTAAAAATCAGAAGCAATTAGGAAGGATTGTAGAACATTTGCATAAATTTAACATACAAAAGATAGGTCCATCTCATTGCACAGGTTTTTCAGCAAGTAAGCTATTATCACAAGAATTTGATGAAGAGTTCTTCTTGAATTGTGTAGGAAGAATAAGTAATTTTTAACTAAGGTTTAATAATAAAATTAAAGAAAGGTGGTCTAAGAAGATGAAGGTAGCAATTTCAACTGAAGGAGATTATGTTTCCGCCCACTTTGGAAGATGTCCTGATTATACAATTTTAGAAATAGAAGATTGGGAAGTTAAAGATAAAAAAGTAATCCCCAATCCCGGTCATGAGCCCGGATTTTTGCCTAAATATTTATCGGATATGGGAGTGAGTTGTATAATCTGTGGAGGGATGGGACCCCGAGCACAAGATCTTTTTGCCGAACAAAATATTGAAACTCTAATTGGAGTGCAAGGTCCAATTGATGAAGTGATTGATGCATTTTTAAAAGGTGAGTTAGTAGCTGGTGATAGTTTATGTGACCACGAGATTAGAGGCTATGGAATTGCTCACGGGATGAAAAAGGAGGACAAATAATGCAACAACAAAACCCTGAGGAGATTAAAGAAAAGCAAAAAGATTTGGAGGAGATGCTAAAGAAAAACCTAAAGAAGATAAAGCATAAAATTTTAGTCTTAAGTAATAAAGGTGGTGTAGGTAAGAGTTGTATAGCAGTAAATATGGCTGTTTATCTAAGCAAAAATGGTTTTAAAGTTGGCTTATTAGATGCTGACATCCACGGCCCCTCCATAACCAAAATGTTAAGTATTGAAGATAAAAAGTTACCCATAACACCTTCAGGAATACTCCCGATAAGGATTAACTCTAATTTATCGGCAGTCTCAATGGCTTCTTTATTAGAAAGCTCTGATGCTCCAGTCATCTGGAGAGGACCGCTAAAGATGAAAATCCTCCAGCAGTTTCTTGGTGAGGTAAGCTGGGGTGAGCTGGATTACTTAATAGTAGATTCACCACCCGGAACTGGTGATGAGCCCCTCTCAATTTGTCAGTTGATACCAGAACTTGATGGGGGTATAATAGTAACAACCCCTCAGGATATTGCCTTACTTGACTCAAGAAAATGTGTAAACTTCCTTAGACAACTTAATATACCTATTTTAGGTATTCTGGAAAATATGAGTGGATTTAAGTGTCCTTACTGCGGCAAGGATATTGACTTATTTAAATCAGGGGGAGGAGAAAAAGCCGCCTTACAACTTGGAGTGCCGTTTTTAGGAAAAATTCCAATTGATAAAGAAATTGTTGAATCAAGCGATAATGGTAAGCCTTTTATTCTTGAGGATAAAGACTCAGAGGCTGTCAAAGCACTTAAAGAAACCATTAAAGGTATTGCCGCAAAATTAAAATAAGGGAAGGATTATGCCTAAGATTGCTCCCTTTGACAATTACTACAAAGATTATGAGAGGTGGTTTGAGGAGAATAAGTTTGCTTACTTATCTGAGCTTAAGGCAATAAAGCATTTTATACCCGAAGGTAAAGAAGGAGTGGAGATTGGTGCAGGAAGTGGAAGATTTGCCCTGCCTTTAGGGATAAAAGTAGGAATTGAGCCTTCTTCAAAGATGGGAAAATTAGCCACCCAAAGAGGAATGAAGATTTATAATGGAGTAGCTGAAAATCTCCCTTTGAGAGAAGAAAGCTTTGACTTTGCCTTAATGGTAACTACTATTTGTTTCTTAGACGACATAGAAAAATCTTTCCAGGAAGTCTATAGAATACTGAAGTGGGATAGCTCATTTATAATTGGATTTGTAGATAAAGACAGTCCAATGGGAAAGACATATTTAAAGAAAAGTAAAAGGAATAAATTTTATAAATTAGCTCACTTTTATTCTACTCCTGAGGTTATTATTTTATTAAATCAAACAGACTTTTTTCAAGTAGAGGTAATCCAGACTTTATTTACTGACCTACCTCAAAGTGTTAAATCTATCCATAACTGGAAAAAAGGGTTCGGGAAAGGAGGCTTTGTGGTAGTAAAGGCTTTTAAATAAGGCAGGGTTTAGCCCCTGAATGGAACGATACCGCATTGTCAACAAAATAATGCTTGCATTGATTTCACAGCGTTATTTATTTGACAGAGCACGATACATAAGAAATTTATTAATTTTAAGATAAGAGGTGGTTTAAAATGGCGGTTATGGAAATAAGTGTTGTTCCTATTGGTACTAAAGAAGCATCGGTGAGTAAGTTTGTAGCAAATGCTTTAAACATATTAAAAGATGAAAAAGAGATAAAATATCAACTAACTGCTATGGGAACTATTGTAGAAGCAGAATCGCTGGATAAATTGTTTGATTTAGCAAAGAGAATGCACCAATCAGCTTTTGATAAAGGTGCTGTTAGGGTGTTAACGGATATAAAAATAGATGACCGATGTGACAAAGAATTATCCATTGAAGGCAAAATTAAATCAGTTGAAGAGAAATCAGGATTGTAACAAAATAATCTGTATGAAAGGAGATAGAGGTGGCCATAAAAATTGATGAAGAAAAATGTACAGGATGTGGGCATTGTATGGAAAATTGCCCAAATAGAGCTATCTTTTTGGTTGATAATAAAGCTGTAATCAATGAAGATAACTGTGATGATTGTGGAATTTGTGTTTCTGTTTGCCCTCAGCAAGCTATACATATTGAGGAGCAAAAAATTAAAAGTGAATATCCCGTAATGCCTGTTCGCACAACAAAGAAAGATTTAACCAGGGTAAGCAGCTTAAAGCCGGAAAGGAGAAAAACAGGATTGATTGATTTCTTTAATGCAGTAGGAGATGCTGTTGAGGTTCTTGGGAAAGTAGGTAAAATTATTGGCAGGAGTGGAGGTCAAGGGAGAAGTTTTAGTGGTAAGAGGAATTTTGGCCGAGGGGTTCAAAGAAGGCGAAGAGGAAGATAGAAATAGAGATAAAAATTCTAGAACGATTTAAAAATCTTCTTTTGGAGTTAATTCAATCATGATGGAATATCAGCAGGAAAAATATCAAATTAAAGAATTGGAAAAACAGATAGATGAGATGAAAAAACGAATACCACCTCATTCAGTTAAGCCAGAAATGTTACAACAATTGGAAGAGTTAGAAGAACAATTAGAAAAACTAAAAAAGAATGAAAAAGAATAATATAAATAACTTAATAGGGGGAAAAATTTATGATGGATATTTCTGAATGGAGGAGACAACTTGAGATGGAACGAGAAGAAAAAGATAGATTCTTTAAGATGAGTCCTCAATCACCAATATCTTATGAAGACCGTGAAAGATTCACTGGATTGGATTATTATCCTGTTAATTTGGCTTACAGATTTGAACTGAAACTTTATGAACATAAAGAAAAGAAAACAATAAAAATGGCTTTTACAAAAGGTAATGAACAAAATTTTATTAGATGGGGTGAATTTCGATTCAGAACTGGTGAACAAGAACAAATACTTCAAGTATATAAAAAAGACCCATCAGAAGATATGTTATTTATTTCTTTCAAAGATGCAACTTCTGGTAAAGAAACCTACGGTGCAGGACGATATATTGACCTTGAATCCGAACGAGACCAAACTGCTGATGGTAAATGGATACTTGATTTTAATAAAGCATATAATCCATGGTGTGTATTCAGTGAAGATTATACTTGCCCTCTTGTACCACCAGAGAATTGGCTTAAAATACCAATATATGCCGGTGAAAAGAATTATCCTTTAAAGAAATAATTTAAAAGGAATAAGGAGGAAAAATAAATTTATGCCTACTTATGATTATAAATGTAAAGAATGTGAGAAAGTATTTGAAATTTTTCTTCATTTTTCAGAATTAGAAAAAGAAGTTAAATGTCCTAATTGTGGTAGTAAAAATACAGAAAGAATTTTCTCAATTCCTCATATTAGTGGTGAAACAGTTGCTGGCTCAGGTTACGCAAGAGAATCTTCTCCTGCAATTAGTCCAAGACCAAGACAAGGAATGGGTAGAGGACGAGGAAGAAGATGGAAGGGAGGTTAGAAAGTTAAAATTATGAAAAGAGGTGATTTAAAATGGCTGAAATGAAGCTTTTCCAATATAACTCTTCTGCTTTCAAAGCATACTTGAAAGAACACACACATGAAGCCGCAGAGGTGAAATTCTTACAATCAATAGCTGAGGAAGGTATGAACGCACTGGATATAGGAGGTCATATAGGTATTACCGCAATAACAATAGCAAAGAAAATCGGTAAAGATGGCCTGGTTTATTCCTTTGAGCCAGTCCCTGAATATCTTGATATTTTAAAAAAGAATATTGCTCATAACAAGATAAAAAATATAAAGGTATTCAATAAGGCAGTAACTAATAGAGTAGAAACATCAGATTTTTATCAAGATGGAGGTGGAAGTTCCATCGTCCCAAAAGAAGGCATAGAAAAGTTTTCTGTTAAGACAACCGCAATAGATGTGTTCTTGGATGAAGAAAAGATAGATAAGATAGATTTAATTAACATGGATTCTGAAGGTGCAGAATTATTAGTTCTTAAGGGGGCGGAAAAGACCTTGCGAAGAAATAAAGTAAAGATATTCTGTGAGATTCATCATGGTTTTTTAAGTCATTTCAATCAATCTGCTAAAGATATTGTAGATTACCTTCAGAAATTAAATTATGAAGTTAAAAGTGTTTCTCTTAATGACCTTAGTATGGATGAAAATTTTGATAAACCTGAATATATATATGCTCACAATTGACAAATTTAATTATTTTTTGTAGAATTTATAGAGGGAATTTATTCCCGCAGTGACTTAGTATGTTGCATTGTTAACAAAATAATGCTTGCATTGATTATAACGATTAACTGATAGAGGACAGCGTTATTTATTTAACAAAGCAGTATGTAAAGGGAGGTATTGAAATGGATTTAGAAGAAATAAACAGTCGAGAGCATTTTGAGAAAATAATAAGGCGATTACATAAGGAAAGGAGAAAGTAGCCAATATGGAAGAAAAAGATGTAATTATTATCGGTGGAGGACCAGCAGGTTTATCTGCAGGTATTTACAGTGTCCGAAATGGGTTAAAAACTATAATCATAGACAAGGGAGTGTGCGGTGGATTAGCAGCAGAGGCACCCTGGATTGAGAATTATTTAGGTTTTGAGGGTATAAAAGGTATGGAACTTACAGAGAGATTTAAGTCCCATGCATTAAAATATGTAGATATAAATGAAACTGAGACAGTAAAGGAGGTCAAGAAAACTGAAGATTTTATCGTTACAACAGATAAGAATAAATATACTGCGAAGGCATTGATTCTTGCAACGGGGACAATTCACACAAAACTTGGCGTGAAAGGTGAAAGTGAATTAGCAGGTAAGGGAGTATCCTATTGTGCCACATGCGATGGTTTCTTCTTTAAGCAAAAAAAAGTGCTTCTTGTCGGTGGTGGTAATAGCTCGGTTATTGATGCAATCCATTTACATGATATCGGATGTAAAGTTACTTTAATCCACCGTAGAGATGAACTCCGAGCAGAGCAATCATTACAAAAAACTTTATTTGATAAAGGTATTGAAGTAATCTGGAATTCTGTCGTAGAGGAAATTATGGGAGGAGATGTTGCCGCTGGTGTGAAGATTAGAAATAAACTTGAAGATAAAATACAAGAGAAGGAATTCAATGGTATTTTTATATCAATTGGCGAAATGCCAAGTAACGAATTGGCAAAAATGATAAGTGTAAATTTGGACAAGAATGGTTATATTGTAACTGATAAAAGACAAGGCACGAATGTTCCAAGAGTATACAGTGCTGGTGATATAACCGGAGGTGTTAAACAGGTTATAGTAGCCTGTGCTGAAGGTGCTATAGCTGCTAACTCTGCATACGAGGATATAAAGAATCCATATTGGGTAGGAAAGGAGAGTGAAGCTAATGGATGAACATAACCACCATTCAGAGGTGAGAGCATTGGAAGTTGGTTTGCCATACTTGCTAAAACACAATAAGGAGCATATAGAAGATATAAATAAATGGATAAATAGAGCGAAACAAGCAGGTTATAACGAAGTAGCTAATGATTTACAAAAAGTTCTTGAACTTTCCCAAGAGATAACCAAACATCTTGAATCTGCATTGAAAAAGTTGAAAGGATAAAGACTGAAAAAGAGATTTAGAAAAATAGTCTCAAAAACTTAAGGGATAACAGATATGTCTGCAAATTTTAAGTTTAAGAGTATTGGTGTAATAAGAACACCTTATATTGATAATGCCCCTTATCAGCCTATAGATGAGGATAAAGGAGAGTTTCGCATTGTGTTAAAACAAAAATATACTGAGGGGCTCCTTGACCTTGACAGTTTCCGCTATATCTATGTGATATATTATATTGACCGTGTCAGACACCGTCTTTCTATGACTGCAAGTCCTCCCTGGACTCCCGGCACAAAAGTTGGTTTATTTGCAAGTAGGTCTTCTGTTCGTCCAAACCCTATTGGAATTAGCATTGTTCGTATAAAGAAGAAAGTTAATAATGAAATTTTTACCTCAGGATTAGATGTTTTTGATAATACTCCTTTGTTAGATATTAAACCCTATGTGAAAGATTTGGACTCTAAAGATGATGCAAATTATGGATGGCTTGATTATTTAGAAAGTAATAAAGAACATTTGCTTTTACATATTAAAGGTATTCCCCATGAATATTGAGAAGGAATCTGAATGCCTAAGCCTCAAGCGGCGTTAGATGCAGAAAAGTGTCACCCTGAAAAGTGTGATGGAGGAATATGTGTAGCTACGCTTGCTTGTCCTACAAAAACGATGAAACAGGAGGAGGCTTATGAAATTCCTTTTCCTGTAGGTTTATGTAAAGGCTGTGGTATCTGCGCGTTGGAATGCCCTTTTAAGGCAATCAAAATGATTTAATGAACAAAAAATAAAATTTTGAGAAAGAGGGAAAATTTAAGGGAGACACTATGTTTAAGAAGATAAAAAAAAGAGATGGCCGGACAGTAAAATTTGACGCTGAGAAGATTGTAAATGCAATTGCTAAAGCAGGGATAGCAACCGGTGAATTTGACAAAAAAATTGCCCAGAACTTAACCCTCAAAGTTCTTAATTCCGCTCAGCAAGTAATCACCCACAGGATACCAACTGTTGAAGAGATTCAAGATATTGTTGAAGAAGTCTTATTATCCTCCACTTATCGCAAAACTGCTAAAGCTTACATTATATATCGTGACCAACACGCCAGAATCAGAGAAATTACTTCTAAGGCTGAAGTTGATTTAATAGACCAATATTTGGGAAAAACTGATTGGCAGGTTAATGAGAATAGTAACATGACCTACTCTTTGCAAGGATTGAATAATTATATTTCTTCGGAGATTAGTAAATCTTATTGGCTAAATAAACTTTATCCTCCCGAGATAAGACAAGCCCATCTAAATGGTGACTTCCATATTCATGATTTAAATCTGCTTTCTGTGTACTGCGTTGGATGGGACCTCTGGGATTTATTAACGGAAGGATTTAGAGGAGTGTCAGGAAAGGTGGAAAGTAGTCCAGCTAAGCATTTCAGGAGCGCATTGGGTCAGGCGGTTAATTTCTTTTACACTTTACAGGGAGAAGCTGCTGGTGCTCAGGCATTTTCCAACTTTGATACTTTATTAGCACCTTTCATCAGATATGATAGATTAAGTTATAAGGAAGTAAAACAAGCTTTACAGGAATTTATCTTTAATATAAATGTGCCTACCAGAGTTGGGTTTCAAGCACCCTTTACTAACATTACCCTAGATTTGAATGTCCCCGCTCACTATGCTAAGCAGGGTGTTATTATTGGTGGTAAGATGAAAAATAAGACATATAAAGATTTTCAAGGAGAAATAGATATATTTAACAAAGTACTTTTTGAAGTAATGGCAGAAGGTGATGCTAAAGGTAGAGTCTTTACCTTCCCGATCCCGACTTATAATATCACTAAGAATTTTGATTGGGAGAATCACAATCTTGGAGGATTGTGGAAGATAACAGCTAAATATGGAGTGCCTTATTTCTCTAATTTTGTAAATTCTGATATGAAACCAGAAGATGCCAGGTCTATGTGCTGTCGATTGAGAATAGATAATAGAGACCTGGAGAAGAGAGGAGGGGGTCTCTTTGGCTCGAATCCTTTAACGGGTTCTATTGGTGTAGTTACAGTTAATATGTCCAGGCTTGGGTTTTTATCCAAAGACAAAAACGAATTCATAAAACGGCTGGAGAAAATGATGATTCTGGCAAAAGAAAGTTTGGAAATAAAGAGGAAAATCTTAGAAAAGTTTACTGAGCAGGACCTTTATCCTTATACAAAATTTTACTTGAGAGTTATAAAGGAGCGATTTAATGAGTATTGGAAAAACCATTTTTCAACAATTGGGTTAATAGGAATGAATGAAGCTTGCATAAATCTGTTCGGAGAAAATATTGCCTCAGATAACTCTAAATCCTTTACATTAAGGGTTTTAGATTTTATAAGGGATAAATTGATAGAATTTCAAAAAGAGACTGGAAACAATTATAACCTTGAGGCTACACCAGCAGAAGGCACATCTTATAGTTTAGCGAAGATAGACAAAGAAAAATATCCGAAGATAATTTTTGCAAACAACAAGGAACATAATGAATCTGCCGAACCATTTTATACAAACTCCACCCAATTGCCGGTGAATTTCACCGATGATGTCTTTGAAGCCTTTGATTTGCAAGATGAGATTCAAACAAAATACACTGGAGGATGCGTTGAAAAAGGAAATAAAGTTTTAACCGATAAAGGATTGTTGCCGATAGAAGATATCATCAATAATTTTAAAAAATTAAGACCAATTAATGCTCTGAGCTATAACAAAGAATTAGGAATTAGTGAGTGGGATGAGATTATAGAAGCGGTCACTGTCGATGTTAAAAACCATAATAAGATTAGAATTAAAGGAGAAAGAAATTTAGATATTATCACTTCGGATTGGCATCCATTCTTTGTCCTGGAAAGACTTAAAATAAATTCTAACTGCCCTGTCTGCAGAGAAAAGGTAGGAAACACAAAAGGTTTTGCTACTCATTTAAGGTGGAATCCAGAATGTAGAGTGCAATATAAAAAAATGCCAAAATACCATGTGGCAGATAAAAGATCTGATGAATTAAAAATTGGTGATTACATCTTGCAGAATTATTACAACCTATATCTGGAAAAAGAAACAGAATTAAATGATGATTTGATGTGGTTAGCGGGATTTTTTATTGGCGATGGTTGTATTTCAAAATTTATTGATAATCGAGGCGGAAACAATCTCAAAAGATATAAAATTCGGTTTCATAGCAGTAGTAAATCAGCATTAAGAAAAGTGAATGAGATACTTTCAAAATATTTTCAAGCTAAAACTAAGGTTATCCAAAACGATAAACGAAGTAGAGTTTTAAGGGAAGTAACTACTTCTAAAAAAGAAGTCCTGGATTTTTTCTTTAGCTATGGATTTAAAACTGGGAAAAAAGTTTATAATATTTGTATTCCTCAGAGAATAAAGAAAAATCTAAATAAAAATAGTGTATTTTCACTTTTATCTGGTTTAATGGATAGCGATGGCCATATTGATAAAAGAGACGGGAGTTTTGAATACTATACTGTTTCTTTTCAGTTGGCAAATGATATTTTAGAGATTTGTAATAGAGCAGGAATAATGATTTCAAAAACTCTAAAATTAACTAAAAGGGAAAAGGAAGTTAATATATACAGATTAAGAATTCCTCAATATGAACTTAGCAGAATATATGATAGTTTAAATAATGTAGTAAATGTTTTGAATATCAAGAAAAGTTTATCTAATAGAAAGAAACGCTATCTACCAGTGGTAAGGGTAAAAGAAGTTTCAAAAGTCGATGTTAAAGATAATCAATTTTATGATTTGATGACCAGTAAGAACCACAATTATTTGGCTGGTAAAGATTGCTTGGTATTCATTCATAATACTGTTCTACATATTTTTGCCGGAGAGAGAGTTGAGAACCCTAATATTATAAAGGTTTTAGTCCGCAAGATTTGTGAGAATTACCGCCTACCTTACTTTACCTTTACACCTACTTTTAGTATTTGCTCCACTCATGGCTATTTGCCAGGGGAACATAATGTGTGTCCGAAGTGCGGATTAGAGTGTGAGGTTTATTCACGGGTAGTGGGTTATCTGCGTCCGGTAAAACAATGGAACAAGGGAAAACAGAATGAGTTTAAATTGAGAAAAACATTTAAGAAAGTAAGTTGAGCGACCTTTAAATGATTATTGGTGGTTTTCAAAAGTTTTCATTGATAGACTATCCTGATAAGATATGTGCCATTGTTTTTACTCAAGGATGTAACCTCAGGTGTCCTTATTGCCATAACCCTGAGCTCATAAATCTAAAATCTTCCCAATACATTATAAGCAAGGAGGAAGTGTTTTCATTTTTAGAAAAGCGTAAAGGGAAACTTGATGCTCTAGAAGTAACTGGAGGCGAGCCCACACTACAACGAGACCTGCTTGAATTTCTCAAGAAGATTAAAGATATGGGCTATTTAATTAAATTGGATTCAAATGGAAGCCATCCAGAAGCAGTTGAAAAAGCAATCAAACTAAAAATAGCAGATTATCTGGCTATGGATGTGAAAGCTCCTCTGAAAAAGTACCGTGAGGTTACTCATTCTAAAGTTGATATAAGCAAGATTAAAAACAGTATAGAGTTAATTATGAATTCAGGATTAGATTACGAGCTCAGAACGACTATTGCAAAATCACAACTCTGCAAAGAGGATATTATTGAGATCGGGAAATTAATAAAGGGCGCTAAACTATATGTTTTACAAAAATTCATCCCATCAAAGACCTTAAATCCAGAATTTCTTAATGAAACAACTTACTCTGATAAGGAGTTTAAATATTTAAAAAGTGCTTTAGAGGGTTATGTTGTTAATTGTTTAGTGCGATAGAAGAAGGTTTTTGTAGTATGAATTCATTAAAAATTCAAAAATAAAATTAAAAATGCAAAATTTAACTTGAAGGAGGATAATATGTGTCTGTCTAACATATATCTTAATAAAAAGGAAGAAGAAAGGCTCTTCATAGAAGAAGCCTCGCAGGTCATTGCTGATAAGCAGGGAGTTCAGGTAGATACGCTTTTTGGCGATATCAAGCATTTAGAAGATTATGTAATAAAGGAAGTTAACCTTATGGAGAACTACATTATACTGGGAAGAAGATAGTGTCAATTTGATGTTATGGAGGAAGTGGTTCTCTTTCAGGGCAACGAATTTCATGAAGGTCAGATATTTAAATTTGAGAAGGATAGGAGATAAAAATGCAAGATTATTTACTTAAACCTATTGGGGTAGTAAGAAGTAATTACAAAGAAGCTTCTTTAACCCTTCAAGATCAAGACCTAGAACTTAATCAAGAGATCTTAACTAAAACAAAAACAGGTAAAGGGAGTATATCTGAGCTTATTATTAAGGAAGAATATAAAGATTGCTTAGATGGAATAGAGGATTTTTCTCACATTATGGTATTATATTGGTCACATCTTATAAATGAGGAAAAACGGTATGTTACCAAAGTTCATCCAGCAGGAAAACAAGAGTATCCTTTAGTTGGAGTATTTGCCACTAGGAGTCCAGTCAGGCCCAATCCTATTTGTGTAACAACAGTAGAGCTTCTAGAAAGAAAAGAGAATGTATTAAAAGTAAAAAGTTTAGATGCTCTTGATGGAAGCCCAATAATTGATATAAAGTTTCACCATCCTTCTTATGATGCCCCTTCCAATGTAAAATTAGCTAGTTGGATGGAAGAATTAATAAATTACTTTAGGGAGAAGTTAAAATAAATAGATGTTGAGATAAAAGTAGATAAGGAAGTTAAAGAGATAAGAAAGAATCATTAGGGAAGACATTGGATATTAGTTTATGGCGACTACCGGGAGATTATTAAGAAGGTGAATGAAACTTTAGGGATTGAGAGTATTATTTATTAATAAGGGGAGATAAAAATGGCTAAAGGAAGGGGAAACAATGAGCAATTATTATCCTGAATCAAAAGTTGAGGTTAAAGGGCTTAATGCAAGATATTATGATACATTGATGAATATTATAACTTTTAGTTTATATCCCTCGTTCATAGAAAAGGCTGTTAAATTAATGGGAATTAGACTTCACGACAGAATACTTGATTTAGGAGCAGGTACGGGCAGAAATGCTTGTTTAATGATGAAATATCTTTCAAAAGAAGGAAAAGTAATTGGAATTGACATATCTCAGGAAATGATTTCCCAGTTTAAGGAAAAGTGCGCCAATTTTCCCAATGCTAAAATCATCTATGCAAGAGTTGACCAACCTTTGCCTTTCAAGGAAAAATTCAATAAGGTTTTTATTTCTTTCGTGCTCCATGGGGTCCCCCAGGCTGCTAGAGAGATAATTACAGATAATGCCTACAAGGCATTAAAGAAGGATGGGGAATTTCACATTTTGGATTGGAATGAATTTGATTTAAAGGCTCTTCCTCTTTACCAGCGGACTTTCTTTAGATTCATAGAATGCCCTTATGCTTTTGATTTTATCAAACGAGATTGGAAGCAAATACTAACAAATCATAATTTTGATGGCTTTGAGGAGCATTTTTTCTTCAAGGGCTTTGTGAGATTATTGAAAGCTAAAAAGTTGAATAGCAATGATGAATAATATATTATTTATAGCATTTTTAATTTCTGCTCGTCCATGATTTATAATCATGGACGGATAGTAATCAAGGTAGATAAAAGATAATGGTGCCCAGATTTAAATTTTGCCCTTTATGTAAGAATTCTTTACATCAGGCAAAGGTAGATGGTCGCCTAAGATTAGTTTGTCAAAGGTGCGGCTGGATATATTATAAAAATCCTCTACCAGTTGTGGTTTGTGCCGTAATAAATAAAGAAGGTAAAATACTCATAGCTAAAAGAAACCTTGAGCCGGGCAAAAACAGGTGGGCTTTGCCTGGTGGATTTGTTGAAAGGGATGAAACTCCTGAAGATGCCTGTTTGAGGGAACTAAAGGAAGAAACAGGGATAGATGGAGAGATTAAAAGGCTAATCGGAGCCTATATTCAAAGGACAAAAAAATATGGAAGCCTATTGATAATTGGCTATGCAGTCAGTGCGATACATGAGGATATTTCTATAAATAGTGAGGTGAAAGAAGCAAAATTCGTAGACCGAAGAGTTCTTCCTTATATTCCTTTTTTAACTCATAGAAAGATAATTGAAGAGGTATATAAAAAGTATAAAGTAAGAGAAAGGACTTGATTCCAGAAATAAAAAGGAGGAAAGATGATTACATTTAATGATTTTAAAAAATTGGAAATTAGAATTGGAAAAATTATCTCAGCTGAAAAAGTTGAAGACGCAGATAAACTCCTTAAACTTGAAGTTGACCTTGGAGAGACAAAAAGGCAGCTTGTAGCAGGAATTGCCCCGTATTATAAACCAGAAGAGTTAATAAATAAGGAGATACCTATTTTAGTAAACCTTGAGCCAAGAAAAATAAGGGGTATTGAAAGCCAGGGTATGTTACTAGCTGCGGTAGAAGAAGAAAGACCAATCTTGCTACATCCTGATAAAGAAGTTTCTCCGGGAAGCATAATACGATAATATGCTGCTTTGTTAAATAAATAATGCTGTAATTAATGCAAACATCCTGCTCGGTCAGGATTTGTTCTCCTGACCCAGCGGATTTGTAGGGGCGACATTTATGACGCCCGTCATTACGGGTTTGTGTGCCCGACCCCTACAATTAAGGTAAAAGGGATTTGAAACCTGTTCCCTGATTTTCATCAGGGCAGGCTCTGACAGGTTCAGGAATCCCCATATATTGCCCAAGGAGGTAATTAATCTTAAGATGACAAACATGGGGAGAATAATTGTTTCTACTGGCAGAGGAGGCTGTGGTAAAACTACTTTTGTAACTTTAGCTACCAGATATTTGCCTACACCCATGTTACTCATAGACCTTGACCCGGACCTAAGTCTGGCTGATATGCTGGGAATAGATTTAAAGGCAGAGAAAATAAAGACTGTCTCTGATGCACTTTATGATATTATAGAGGAAAGGAGAAATGGTGCTCAGACTGGTTCTCTCACAGTTCACGACAAAATGGAATTTCTACTTCAGAGTGATTGTTTATATGAAGGTGAAAAATTTGACCTAATTACTTTAGGGACAAAGCTAACCCCTGGCTGCTATTGTATTCCAGATGACTTGCTTAAGGTTCATATACCTAGACTGGCTAAAGGTTATCGGAATGTGGTTATAGACTCCCCAGCTGGTTTGGAACATCTGAACAGAAAAGTTGTCTCCGACATAGACGATATATTTGTTCTGCTCGACCCTTCTTCTAAATCCTTAAAACATATAGAAAGAATTAAAGATATTACTGCCTCCGTAGGGATAGCCTATAATAACTTCTACTTAGTGGGAAACTACGCATTTGATGAAGAGTCAGAGAAATTCCTATCTGAGAAAGAAGAAAAATATTTGGGAAGAGTAGACTATGATGATAATCTGAAAGAATATAATTTAAATGGCAAGTCGCTCCTGGAACTCAATGAGAATTCGCCAGCTTGTTCATCCATTAAGAAAGTGTTGAAAAAAGCTGGATACTCCATAAGTTAAAGGAAGAGGAAGGATTAACTTTAAATAATGCATTAACCACAGAAGAGAAATAGGAAAGTAAAATGGCAAAGATGACTTTTCCACAATTTCGTAAGGGTAAGAATGGAATAGATGTTTTTCCTGGAACTATCTTTGAGCATGCCAGACAATTAGGTGTGGAGATAGCATCAGAATGCGGTGGAGAAGGAAGATGCGGAAAGTGTATCGTTCGGATAGAGAAAGGTAAAGAAGGCTTAATACCTCTCACAGATATCGAGAAGACATTTAATTTAAGGAAGGACGAAAGGTTAGCCTGCCAGGCAATGGTAGAGAAAATAACCGATATACAGGTATTCATTAAGGAAATTGGCGAATACACCATTCTGTCGGATACAGTTGAGGATAAGATTACACTTGACCCTTTCGTGTCTAGGAAAGACAACAAGATTTTCTGGAAGGGACCTGATGGTAAGGAGGAACTTTCCGATTATAGAGGAAGGATATATGGTCTTGCAATAGATGTTGGAACCACAACAGTTGTATCTCAGATAATAGACCTTGAATCTGGTGAAAGGATAGCAACCCTAACCCACAAAAATCCCCAGTCCTCTTATGGAGACGATGTTATATCAAGAGCAGGATACACTATGACGCATAAGAGAGGATTGCAGGAACTGCAAAGAGTTGTTATTAACGGAATAAATGAAAATCTAAAAGAACTGGATAGACACAATATTTATGAAGCAGTTGTTGTTGGTAACAGCACGATGCGCAGTATTTTCTTTGGGATTGATGTCTCTTCATTAGGAGTTCTTCCATTTGAACCATTTAGCCGGGAACCTCTGAACATAAAAGCAAAGCAACTTGGTTTATGGATTCATCCATCTGCAAATGTATATGGAGCTGGTTTGATTGGTGGACATGCAGGTGCAGATGCTCTTGCTGATATTTTAGCAAGTGAGATGTACAAAAGCGAAAAACCAGCAATGACTGTGGATATAGGAACAAATGGAGAAGTGATTGTGGGAAATAGAAATAAACTTTATACAGCTTCATGTGCTGCCGGTGGAGCTTATGAAGGGGCAGCAGTCAACTGCGGTACGGGAGCCATAGAAGGAGCTATAAAAAGCATCAGGATTGTGGATGGAAAGGTTGAATATGAAACGATTGGAGATAAACCAGCAATAGGAATCTGCGGTTCCGGGTTGATTGACCTACCGGCTGAACTCCTTAAGAACGGAATTATAAATGAAAGGGGTAGATTCACAACTTCTGAGAAGGAATTCACCGTTGATGAGGAAAGAGGTATTCGCATAGTTCAGGAAGATATCAACCAGTTGATGCTTGCCAGAGCAGGAATGTCTATAGACCAGAAGAGTCTGATAAGGTATTTTGGAATTAATGTTGAGGAATTAAGTACAATCTATCTGGCTGGAGCATTTGGTAATTATATCAATGTGGATAATGCAATAGCAATAGGCTTATTGCCAGATGTAAAAGAAAAGGTTGTTAAAATTGGCAACGGAGCATTAGCTGGAGCCAGACAGATGTTGCTTTCCCAGAAGAAACGAAGCGATGCTGAAAGCATAGTAAAGAAACTCAAACACTTTAAACCAAATGAAGAAGCAGGTTACTTTGACGCATATGTAGATGAAATCTATTTTGGAAGCTGGTATGGGGTCAGGCTGAAAAATGAAAAATAGAAATAACCTTGTCATTGACAGATTATACGAAAGGTAGTAAAATTGGGTTATGGTAAGGGAACTAAGAATAGAATATCCTGTAATAGAATCAAAAGTTAAATGGTAATTGGTTCTATTTTTCATTTTTCAGCCTGACCCCTTTCTGTTCATAACATGAATTCAAGAGAAAGAGTAATAAAAACTTTAAAACATGAAGAGCCAGATAGGGTTCCCGTTGATTTGGGTGCTATGATGAGCACAGGAATTATGGGTATGGCCTACAATAAGATGAAGGAATATTTAGGTATAAAAGGTGGAAGAACAAGGCTCTATGATTTAGGGCAACAACTTGCGGAACCAGAAACGGAGATTCTTTCTGCGATAGGTGCTGATGTTTTACCTGTCTTAATATCAGAGGTAAAAAGATGGAAAAAGGGCAAACTGCCAGATGGCTCTAACTGTGAGGTGCCGGAAGACTTTAATCCCGAAAAATTATCCGACGGCTCCCTGGTTTTGCGTGATGATGAAGGGCGGATAACTGCCAAGATGCCCAAAGACGGCTACTATTTTGACGGCGTTTATCATAAGCTGGAGAATGTGGATACAATAGATGAACTAAAGAATTATGATTTTCATTCACCCATTGATAAAAATAACTTAAGTGAGCTTCGGGGTAGAGTTAAGAGGTTGCATGAGACTACTGATTATGCATTAATGCTCAACGGGGTTGGTGGTATTTATGAGTGGGCGCAAGGATTGAGAGGCTGGGGCAACTTCATGATGGACTTGGCAGCCAATCCTGAATTTGCTGGCTATTTATTAGATAAACTTGTGGAAGCAAATATTGAAAGACTTGAGAAAATCTTGCCAGTAGTAGATGGATATGTGCAAGTTGTTCAAACTGGTGATGATCTAGGGATGCAAGATGGTCCACAATTATCACCTAAATTATATAGAAAAGTAGTAAAGCCAAGACATAAAAGACTTTATCAATATATTAAAGAGAGGACAGATGCATATTTATTTTTGCATACTTGCGGTTCTGTTTATGAATTTATTCCTGACTTTATAGAAATGGGAGTAGATATTTTAAATCCTGTTCAAGTAAGTGCAAAAGATATGGATACAAAGAGACTGAAAAGAGAATTTGGAAAAGACATAATCTTTTGGGGTGGTGGATGCGATACACAAAAAGTCTTATCATTTGGAACACCAAAAGAAGTTGAAGAAGAAGTAAAAAGAAGGATAGAGGATCTTGCACCTGGTGGTGGATTTGTGTTTAATCAGTGCCATAATATTCAGGCGGATGTTCCGCCAGAGAACATAATGGCTATGTACGAGGCAGTAAAGAAGCACGGAGAATATTAGGAGGTGGAACAATGCCAAAAGGATTAGGAGGAGGACTTGGTTTATTAAAAGATGTTAAATTAACCCCAGGAAGGGTAATTGGGGGACTAATTGGGAAGGAGCTCTTTCGCCCCAAAATACTTGGGCTACCCGGCTCAATACTTTTTCGCCCCGGGTGGATTGGAATGCTAATTGGACAAGAGATTGGTTACTGGATTGAGAAAGGAATAAATGAGTTTTTGTTCGGGGAAAGTCTGCAGGAAGAAGAAAAGAAACCACAGAGGGCCCAGAGAAAAATCAAAGCTGTAAAATGATATGTAATCGCCAATTTTAATTGGCGCTGATATAAAATCAGCGATTACAATTTTAAATTTACAATGGAGCAAAGCGACTGTGGAGCTCTGCAACATGATTAAGATAACAAAAAAGGCTATTGAGGAGAACTTAATTATAAGAAGACTTAAGAAGAAAAATACCGGCTCTATTGTTATCCATTATGGCTTGGTGAAAAGACATTCTAATAATAAAAGAGTCTCCTCTATGGAAATGGAATATAAAAATAAAAGACTTGCATTGGAAGAACTAAATAAAATTTGCACCACAGTTAAAGGGAACTATCCAATTAATGACATAATGATAATTCACAGAGCAGGTAGAATAAAGGTAGGTGAGGTAATATTAATGGTTGCTATCTCTTCAGAGCGTCGCATTGATGCCTTTAAAGCCTGCCGATATACTGTAGATTGCCTTAAAAAGACAAAAACAATAAGCAAAAAAGAAATCCTTTAAAGACAAAGGACAGAGGACTAGGGACTAAGAAGAGGAGGATGGATAAGATGATTATTGATACCCATTCACAATTATTTACCAAGGAATTTATGGAGTTTGTTAAAAAGGGTGAACTGAAAGGCTTAGATACTATGGGTTACGCCCTCTTCTTTAAGGGAGATATCAAAGATACCATCTTGGATATGGAGGAGGCAGGGGTTGATAAGTCAGTAGTAGTAGCAATTGATGCTGAAACAACAAAAGGATATAAAATATCTAACGAAATAGTTGCTGAGGCAGTCAAAAAATATCCAGACAAACTTATTGGCTTTGCCAGTGTTGACCCTCACAAAGGGAAGTTAGCCTTAAATGAATTAGAATATTCTATAAAAGAACTGGGGCTCAAAGGATTAAAACTTATACCCCATTTAATTGAAGTGTTCCCTAATGATAAGATTATGTACCCAATTTATGAAAAAGCAAAAGAACTAAAGATACCAATCTTATTCCATACCGGAACGCATTTTCATCTTGGATGCAAAATAAAATATAATAAGCCCGAATTTATTGATGAGATTGCGGTAGATTTTCCTGAGGTAAATTTTATAATTGCTCATTTTGGCTATCCCTGGTTTTATTCTGCATTAGCAGTAGTGCAGAAAAATTTCAATGTCTATTTTAACATTGCTGGCTGGTCACCAAAATATATCCCTGAGCCAGTTATAAAGCAGATGGATTCAATCTTATCAAACAAAGTCTTATTTGGCTCTGACCACCCATTATTATCAAGAAAGAGAATATTAACTGAACTTAAAGAACTTAATTTAAAAGAAGCAACAAAAAGTAAACTATTTGAAGAAAATGCAAAGCAAATATTAAACTTAAAGACTAAAAGCTGACACCTTGACCCCTCGTCAAAGCCAGGATAGAAGGACTAAATAAATGAAAGCAAAGTACCTTTTTGGTCCGGTTCCCTCAAGAAGATTGGGCTCTTCATTAGGAATAGACCCTATCCCCCACAAGACTTGCACCTATAATTGCATTTATTGTCAATGTGGAAGGACTACTAATCAAACTATTAAGCGCAAAGAATATATCTCAAGTAAAGAAATAATCAAGGAGGTCAAAGAGTTCTTAACTAACAATAAAGTTCATCTGGACTATATTACTTTCTCCGGTTCCGGCGAGCCAACCTTAAATTCAAAGATAGGAGTAATGATAAGAGAGATTAAAAAGATGACCTCTATCCCCATCGCTGTTCTAACTAACAGTTCTTTATTATCCAGAGAAGATGTAAAAGAAGATTTGTTAGATGCAGACTTAATTGTGCCCTCTTTAGATGCAGTAGTTCAGCAAACTTTTGAGTTTGTTAATCGCCCCCAGAAAAGCCTAAATATTGGGGAAATTGTTCAAGGATTAATTGATTTTAGAAAGAAATACAAAGGGAAAATCTACTTAGAAATACTACTTTGTCGGGGAGTAAATGATAATCCTCCTGACCTAAAGCAGATGAAGAAAACTCTTAATAAAATTAGACCCGATAAGATTCAGTTAAACACAGTTGTTAGACCACCAGCAGAAGATTTTGTTTTCCCTTTAAACAATTCCCAGATGCAAGAGGTCCAAAAATTCTTTGGAGGTAATGCCGAGATAGTCCCTAGCTTCAAAAGTAAAAAAACAAGAGCCTGGTCAAAAGATATAGAGGAGGCTATAATTAATTTACTTAAACGCAGGTCTTGCACTATATCAGACCTCTCCAAGACTCTGGGAATCAATCAAAATGAAGTATTAAAATATACCACTCAGATGGAAAAGGAGAAAAGACTGGGGTATAAAATCCATAACCAAAAACTTTATTATACCTGTATAAATCAGTAAACACCTGACACCTTGACACCTTGATACCCTGATACCTCAACACCCATAAGAGGGGGTGACATAATGCCAAGACAAACTAATTCTACCTTTCTTCGCTTATTAGCCTTGGTCTGTGCAATATGCCCTATCTGTATTTATACCAGAAGAAATCCAAAGTCAGCTGCTTCTAAAAAATTAGTAGCTCTGGAAAAAGGCTGCCCATTTTGTGCCGCATACGCTAAGATAAGAGCACAAGAGTAAGTAGGAACACCTAACACCTATCACTTAATACCTACTGAGGGGGAGTGATAAACATGCCAAAAGGAAGCGGAAAAGGTAAAGGCCAGGGAGCAGGTAGAGGTCAAGGAACAGGCAAAGGAGGACTGGGAGGAAGTGCCGGAAGATTATCAATTGGAGGAATAATTGGAGCAATAGCCGCCAAGTTAATCGGGGAATGGATAGACAAAAGGGTTAGCCAAAGAAAAGAGAAAAAGACTACAGAAAGTGAAGAAGAAGAGGAATAAGCACCCCCCTACTCCTCATAAGCCTTCCGTCCTTTGTCTTCCGTTGTTTTAAATCCCGCAGACTCCAGTAGGGCAGGTGCCAGTGGGGCAAGAATCAACATCTGAGCTGCTGCTGGAAGATGAATTACCAACAGAAAAAGTAGAAAATACTCTTTCCACCTCTTTTCCTTCACATTGAGGGCATTTTAATTCTGCTTTATCACTAGTCACCCCCATCAATAACGAAAATTTGAGGTTACACTTCTTACACTTATACTCATATATAGGCATCTTCTCACCCCCTTTCTATAACATCCTTTAGGGTCTGACCTCACTTTTCTGGCTCTCCGGCAATGTAATGATGTCCCTTCACCGTTGCTTAATACTATACTCTAAAATCCTCAATTTGTCAAGAGCAAATCCAAACTTTTTATACTATCTATAATCCTAGAGCCCAAAGAACTAAGCCAATACCTAATCCAATCAAAAGACTAAATAATTTTATTAAGATAGAATCCCTAACACTGTAAGATAATAAGGGCAACATACCGTGCCCATCTTGAACAATAGAGCTAGCTAAAAGCACGGAAAATGGCACTAAACCTCGGGCAAACATCATCACGAATATAAGATGCGGCCCCGACTCAGGGATAACTCCTATCAGTGAGGCAATTAAGAATACCCAGAACATATGCTCCTTGACAAAGGTCTCTAAATTCCAGAACCTAAGACCAAGATCTACTACTAAGAGTGCCCCAAAACTCCATAAAAATACTCTCCAGAGGTGCTCCTTGACTGTATGACCCCAGATATGCTCCTCTAAATAATGCTCAGGCATAGTAATAACCATAAAAACAGTTAAAGAAAGTAATAAGACAAAAGTAATTCTCTCCCAGTTCCAATCCTTTGGTCCAATAATCCCCGAGGTAAAACCATAAATAAATACTACCAGCAAAGTCAAAAGAAGAAATCTAACTAAGGATATCTTTTTAATATGCTCTACAATCTCCCCTAAACTAAGGATTCCATCTTCAGGATGAACATCTAAAAGCTGGCATTCTAAAGATGGCTTTATCTTCAAAATAGGCATTATCTTATCAATAAAATAAGCAGAGATAATTCCTAAAACAAATAATATCCCAAAAAGTAATATTGCTTTAGCCGGAAACATAGCCAGCATTACAAAAGACTCATCCCCGGAGGTAGCAATCATACCACCAGCTACGGCCCCAAAAGAGATAAGTCCGTGCACATAAAAAGATACATTCATAAATGCTCCCAGACATCCAGGAGTTGCCCCTAAAAATCCTGCCATTATATATTGCCTGAATAACCCTCCCCTTACAGCTATACTCATCTTACCCTTAGTTAAGACATTGATATAATCAATAAATACCATCATCACAAATACAAAGATAGTTATCATCATTCCTTGCTTTAAATTATGAACTAAGACCTCCATCAGAATCTCCCTCTTTTGCCTAGATGTTAGATGTTAGGTGTTAGTTGTTGGTTGTTGGTTTCAACTTTTAACTTTTAACTTCCTACTTCCCACTTCTCACTTCTCCTTTAGTTAACCTGATTACTGATTACCGATTACCGATTACTGATTTCTTCTCACTTCTCACTTCATTACCACCACCGCCCTCTCTTTTGATAAGTCTTAATAAACCTCTCAATAGAGCGGTCATAGCTCTTCTCTACATCATTAGGGAAAAAGCAAGCCGGTAGTTCTCCTGCTCCCCAGTGATACTGAATACATTCACAACAGATACCTTTT
>Ga0066637_10000495_pt1 | contig 23830 bp, 15 predicted proteins | sample CryGeyCG2014_020_FD_62737 | JGI IMG/M metagenome (GOLD analysis project Ga0066637, IMG submission 62737) | Groundwater microbial communities from aquifer - Crystal Geyser CG08_land_8/20/14_0.20 | ecosystem: Environmental > Aquatic > Deep subsurface > Groundwater | place: USA: Utah: Grand County...
AAGCATTTACTTCTGAAAATAAAATTGGTGACAGGCAAGTATCTGAGAAAGTACCAAAAAACCAAGAACTAATAAACAGATTAAAAGCAAAAAATTTCAAAGGTGCTGATTTCTTGTAGCACTATTTTTTGTTTTCTTTTTCTAAATACAATAGACCAGCAACCAGCAAAGGAAATGTAATTGAGCAGTCACCAACAACTTTTACTGCTTTTGCATCTGGTTTTATTTTTCCCCAAGACTTGCCTTCTTCAATATTTGCACCTGCATTTGAGCCTTCATATTCTTGAGCTGTTGTCATGTAAATTGCGTAATCTGCACCATCTCTAAATAGATTTGCATTTGCAATATGATGTTTAGGTAATGAACCGCCCAATGCAATTATTCCTGTTTTTTCTGCATTAATTGCAATTTTTGTTATTGCAACAATATCATCTGTAATATCCACTTTGAAATCAGGATGTCTTTGTTTAAAGAAAAATAAAATGTCCCCTAAAGAGCCATCTGTAAAACCAGGACAAAATAAAGGTATTTTATTTTTCCAAGCCCAATAACAAATACTTGATTCCTTACCCTCATAATAATCTAACAACTCGCCAATAAAATTCATCAAATCACAAGTATTGAAGATTTTTCCTGTTTTCTTTTGTTCATCATACATTTTATTATAAACATTGTTCATAAAGCCTTCTAAAAAAATATATCTATCATTTGGAACATAAATATTTCCTGATCTGTTAATCCCTTGATCTCTTAATACTTTTCCATCTGCATCATATGACCCCAAAACAAATGGTTTGTGTGTTTTAATAATATCCTCTTCAACACCACCAGCAGTAGTAACCAAAATCCCTACAATCCTTTGTTTTGTTAAATAAGTAATTATTTCTCTTATGCCAGACGTTGCCATATTAGATGTAAATCCAAAAAATATTGTTGCTTTGTCTTCTTTCATCATCTGAAAGATTCTCATTGCCTTGTATAAATTTGTTGCTTGAAAACCAGTATTATAAAGAGATTCCAAAAATGCACCTATATTAAAGGGGTTTTCAAAATCGTAGCCTTTTACTTCAGGCCAATCTTTTAATTCATTTTCAGGCAAAGCCATTATATTATCATGTGCCTTCTTTAGCTTCTCAGCTTCATTATATCTTGTCATCTTACCACTAAACAGTATAATTGTATATATTGGTTAATCTAATAAATAGAGTTTTTCTTATATATTATATGCATAAGTACCCTTTAAAAGTATTATTCTACTAAATTTACCTAAGCAATGGTCGTCCAATGGTTAGGATTGAAGCTTCCCAAGCTTTAGATCCGGGTTCGAATCCCGGCCCTTGCACTTGGCCGGGTAGCCGAGTTGGATAAGGCATCAACCTCCTACCACCGCTTTCTTTGTAAAGAAAGCAGAGTGTAGAAGATTTTGCACCTGTTGGTACAAATCTTTTACATCCTGTCAAAAGCTCTCTTGCAGAGCCATTTTGATATGGGGTTTCGCAAAGAAACAAGTTGCGAAGCAACCTAAGTTTTTCTTTTGGCAAACTTAGGCTTTTCTTTTTGTGAAAAAGAAAAGGATAGGGAGAAAGTTGAAGATCGCGCGTTCGAGTCGCGCCCCGGTCATTTTAATGCCATAATGTACTTAAACCTATTAAATATATAGGTTTTGATACAAAATAGCAATGTTTTTAAAATCACTTTTCAATACTATGATATACTATATGTCACATATTCTATTGATAATCAGTACAGAATAAAACTATTTCACATTTAAAGAAAACAAATAAAAGAATTGAGTTTAGTTAGAAAAACAAAAACTTTTAGTTGCAATTCAATTGCAGATAAAACTGGTGATAAACCATGGCTACTATAATTTTAAACAAGAAAATACCTTTTACAATAATTCCAAAAAGCCCCTATAACTTTGATGCTAATTTTTACAAGCCATCTCATTTTCCTTCTTCTGATAATGTTTGGGAAAAAGGCAAATATTGGATTACTATGATTTGGCAAGAACATAAATTAGGATTGAAAATAGAAAATAAAGGCACAATAGAAAAACCAAAAATAAAAGTAATTGTTTATTCTGAAAATACTTTGTCTGAAACTTTTATAGCAAAATTAATTCCAGAACTAAGATGGAGATTTAATTTAGATCAGGATATTTCTGCATTTTGTGAGAAATATAAAGAAGATAAAATCCTTGGAAAATTTGTCAAAAAATGGAAAGGCATGAAACCAATTGCTGCAAACTCCCTTTATGAAACTTTAATAATTTATATTGTTCTTCAGAATGCAACAGTTAGACGATCTGTCCAAATGTTAGAAAACTTGTTTGAAATGTTGGGCTACAAGATAAAGTTTGATAATAAAACTTTATCTGTATTTTGGAAACCTGAAAAAATGAATTCTGTTTCAGAACAAGAATTGCGAGATTTGAAAGTAGGATACAGAGCGAAATTCTTTAAAAATTTTTCAGAACAATTTGCAAATAAAGAAATAGACGAATTTAGCCTTAGAAAAAAGAGCAAAGAAGAAGTGAGAAAAGAAATGCTAAAATTATATGGAATAGGCCCTGCTTCAGTAGAATATTTACTATTTGAAGATTTTTATTTTTTGGATTCTTTGCAAACTATTCCTCCTTGGGAGCAGAAAATCTTATCTAGATTATTGTTTGACAAAGAACTGGTTTCAACAGAAAAGTTGATGAAATTCTTTGAAAGATTCAAAGGGTTTGAGAAATTAGCTTTTCATTATGTTTGGGAAGATTTGTTTTGGAGACGAAAAAACGAACATATAGAATGGCTGGAAGAAGAAATTAGACTTTAACAAATAATTAAATAAACAAAGGCAAGGCATTAATCAAAATCAAAGTTAGGAATAAAATGATTATTGTCCAACCTACAATTCCAATTATCTTCTTGCGTTTTTCTTCTCGTGTGTACTTGGGAATGAATTCGTCCACCAGGTGTGGTAGCATAGCGCCACCATCTAATGGTTTTATTGGAATATAATTGAAAAGACCTACCATGAAACTTAACAAGTAAGTCCATTGCATTGTTGTGAGTATGAAAACTAAAAACAAATACCAAAAGTTAAATGGATGATTTTCTTTTGGTTTCTCAACACTTTTAATTCCTAAAGATTTATCAGTATTTAAAGAGAGGTTTGCAGTGTAGTAAAGAGATTTGGTTTTGTTAATGTCTTCAACAAAGAGAACTAGTTCAACAGTGGTTTTGTTTTTGTCTATTGCTTCTTTTAAAGTTTTTGAGAAGTCTAATCTTGTAAAAATCAAATTCGAGTCCAAAGAAACAATCCTTGCACTATATTCTTTGAAAAAAGATTCTTTGTTATTATCTAATTGCGAAAATAAAGGATTAAGCGAAGAAGTGTTCTGAGATTTTACTCCTAAATTGCACATTCCAGAATAATCTGAAACAGCCACTAAATACAGGCCATCAACACTCTGCGTCTGATTTGTAATTAGATAAGAACCAAAAATTAGCGTCAGTCCTAAACTTAATAAGAAAACAACAAGTGCAAAAAGTAAATTAAATGTTGGGCCAGAAGAATAAACTAATAATTGGTCTCTGGTCTTTGCTTTTTGCAATTCTCTTTCATCAGGTTCAGTAAAAGCACCTATTGGAAAAAATCCTAACAATAAAAGACCAAATGATTTAACATAAATATTTACTTTTCGTGCCAAAACACCATGGCTTAACTCATGAACTATCATAATCATTATCAGTGCTAACCAACCTTCGAAAAAAGGAATCTTTAAATCAGTGCCAGGAATAGTAACTCCAGGAATAACAGGCACTACACCAGGACATGAAACCCTGCCCGAAATATATCCTTTGATAATGTAAAATGCCTGATAACCCAAAAGCAGAATGCCAAAACCTGCAAAACCAAAGAAAAAGAAAACAATTACATTGAGAACATAAAATGTGGAGTTATTCATTGACCCAAATTGACCCAATAATAACCCAATTATTAAAATTGATATAGAATAACCAATGAATGGGAGAATATCTTTTCTTTTGCCCTGCAAAAGACTGTGGATGTACCAATAGAGAATACCAAAAAAACCAAAGCCAAGAAAAATACCTATTTTGGATAGCTCTAACCAAAATTTATCACGTTCAAACCAATCTAATATCTTAACTGCTTTCTTGCTTGATACCATTGATATTAAAAAAAGATAAAGCTTTGCATTAAATGCATATTTCATGAGTTGTGCAAAAGCAAATGAAACAAGAATTAATAAAAGCCAAAAAAACCAACTCATCAATATCAACACCATTATTAAATTAATTTACAAGTCATAACCTCGCAGCACATAAAAATAACATGTTTAGAGGATTAGTTTTTTTTTGTTGTTGTGGTTTACAGTTTCAATACCTTCGCATTTTTGTTCTTCGGGTGCATAAATTTCTTTTGAGCCTAGAAACTTTTCTTCTTTTTTTTGGCCTTCAAATTTTCTTGGTTCAAATCTTTTGTTTTCAAATCTTCTTTCTGGTAAATTTCTTTCAATTGTTGGTCTTTGTGGAAAGTCTTTTTTTGGTTCTGGTTCTTTGCCAGGAATTTTGTTAACCAAAAGTAAATTGTATTTTTCATATAATTTTAAAAGCAAAGCTGCACTAGGTTTCAACTTGCCTTGCTCAACCTTCAAAAGATAGGATGCAGTAACATAAAGTGTTCTTGCAAAGTCTTCTACATTCAGATTCTTTGACTCTCTTAGTTTACGAATCTGTTCAGAACTATTTTCTGTTAAATCGTAATTATTTAAATCAAATGGTTCTTGCTTACGCATTGCAAATTTGGGTACATAGGTTTTTCTTACAAAATCAGAACTAAACTCTGTTCTTTGTTGTCTTGCAACCTTACCATCACCAGAAGGGTTACACAAACCACAAACATAAATCTTTGCACCTTCCATCTCGGTCAAAAAGACTCTTGTCTCCTTGCCACAAATATCGCATTGCATAAAACCACCAGATCATTTAAATAATTAGGATCGTATAAATTATGGCAATAATATTTATATGCTTATGTAAAATATGCCTAATTTAAACAAAAAAAAGCAAAAACGGGAATAAGTTTTTAAACATTCCTTTTTAATTATAAATATTTCTAATTTTTTAGAATAGGAAAACAAATTGAACTTGTCAACTAAAAAAACTATTACAAGCCAAAATGCATATTCTTTACAATTCAAATAAAGGAGATGAGACTAAATTGGAAACTGAAAGCAAACATTTTGTTGCAGAGTTCTGGGGTGTTAAACCAGACAAGCTAAACAACATAAAAAAAATAAAGAAAGATATGGAATTAGCTGTTGTTAAAGCCAAGGGACATATTCTTAATTCTTTTAGCCATAAATTTAGTCCTCAAGGAGTTAGTGTTGTTATCACAATCTCAGAATCCAATTTAAGCATACATACATTTCCTGAAAGCGAGTATTGCGCAATGGATATTTATACCTGTGGTAAAACATGCCCAGACAAAGCAATAAACTATTTAATAAAAGAGTTCCAGCCTAAAAAATCAAATGTAATAGAAATAACAAGAGGTACAAAAAAAGGAATTCAAATTAAAAAAAGCAAGTTAACTTTCTAGTTGGCGTTTTTTAGTTTTATAACAAACCAATACAACCCATATAATCTAACCATAAATGCAAAAGAACTGCTAAACAAAAGTACCTTATATATTTATTCCTAAATAACATGCCCAAAACCCATACTGGCATAAAATACCAACTATGCAACGGATGGAAATTTATTCCACATCTGTTGGGGTCGTATATTGGATTTGCTAATAAATGATCTATATCTATTATATTTGATCCAAAAACAACTAAAGATAACCAAAGCAAAACTAATTTATTTTTAAGAAATTGATTACGCAACTCTTTGTCAAAAACAAAAATAAAACCAATTAAAAGTACATCAAATATTAAATGGATATATATTAATGGCATAATTCTAACCTGTGATTTCTTTTTTTCTTACTGCTTTTTCTAATAATCTTTCAAATAATGGAACAAATAACATTAACAAAGAAAGAGCAAATATAATTAACCAATCATAAATATTTAAAGGAACAGTTTTGAAAAATAGTTGGAAAAAGGGGAGATAAACAACAATTAATTGCAGGCCAAAAGAAATCAAAACAGCACCAATTAAATACCAATTCGAAAGAACAGCTTTTATTCCTTTAAAGAAAAACTCTTGTCGTTTATAAGCACAGGAGAATGCTAAAACTAATTCCATAACAACAATCTGTGTGAAAACCAAAGTACGTGCTTTGCTTGGCTGTGAAAAATCATTCAAATCAATACCTTGCCCTTTATCAAAAACATAACCATACCAGAAAACAACTAAACAAGCAAGAATATAAAAAACTAAAGTGATTAGTATAAATTTCCAGAACTTCACAAAAAGATTTGCGTGTCTTGGTGCAGGAGTCCTTCGCATTATGTTTTCTTCTGCACCCTGCATTCCTAATGCTAATGCAGGAAGGGAATCAGTTACAATATTAATCCATAAAATTTGCAAAGCTAATAATGGTAGGGGGAGTCTTGCTAAAGATAAAATTGCTACAAAAATCAACATTCCAAAGTTCGCAGAAAGCATAAACTTGACAAATAGAAGAATATTTGCATACAACCTTCTGCCTTCAGATATTGCAGAAATAATTGTTGCAAAATTGTCATCTTTCAAAACAATATCAGCAACCTCGCGTGTTGCTTCTGTTCCTTTAATTCCCATTGCTATTCCAACATCACTCTTTTTCAAAGCAGGAGCATCATTTACACCATCTCCTGTTACGCTTACAATCTCGCCCATTTCCTGCAACAGAGAAACAATTCTATATTTATGTTCTGGGTTTGTTCTTGCAAATATGTGTGTTTTTCTAATAACTTCTTTTAATTCATTGTCAGTCATTTTGTCAATTTCCGAACCCAAAACAACGTTCTCATGAGGCAGACCAATTCTCTTGGCAATTGCTTTTGCAGTTAAATTATTATCGCCGGTTATAATTTTTACTTTAATACCAGCACCTTTTGCTAAAGCCAGAGCACCAGGAACATCTTCCCTTGGAGGATCTATCATTCCAACTAATCCAACAAAAATCAAACTCTCCTCATCAAAATCTTTTGTGTAGTCTTTGTATGCAAAAGCAATAACTCTCAGAGCATCTTCAGAATACTCTGTGTTTATTTTTGTAAACAATTCTTTATCTGTGGAGTCTATTTTTCTTACTCTTCCTTTATCTAAAATAAAACTGCTTTTTTTAATTACTTCTTCAAAAGCACCTTTTGTAAAAATTTGTTTTTTACTGTTACAAAAAACCAAAGTGGACATCATTTTTCTTTCAGATGAAAATGGAATTTCATCCAATTCCTTGCACTTATTAACACAATTTGCTTTCCTAGTCAAAACTTTTAAAGCCACTTCTGTTGAATCGCCAATAATATAACTCTCAACATTTGAATTATTGCAGTTCTCGCAAACATCCAATAATTTCGATGTTTCATCATTCACTATGTTTATTTTATCTTTCCAACTATAACCTGTGCCAGGAACATCAAATTCATAAGAAATAGTTTTAACTTTTTTAACAGTCATTTCATTTAAAGTTAATGTGCCTGTTTTATCGCAACAAATAGTCGTAGTAGAGCCAAGAGTTTCTATTGCACTCATTTTCCTTATTATTGCTTTTTTTCTTGCCAAAATCTGGGTACCAATAGCTAAAGTCAATGTAATTATTATAGGGAGGCCTTCAGGAATTGCGCTTACACCTAAAGCAATTGCAGTAATCAAAGTATTATATATAGATAACCCTTCAATCAATCCTAAAATAAAAAGAACAACAACAAAAATCAGAATACCAATTCCTAATTTTTTTGACAGCTTGTCCATTTCTTTATTCAAAAGACTATCTGTCTTCTTTTCTTTTGCAACCAAACTAACTATTTTACCAAATTGAGTATCCTTCCCTATATGTGTTACTTTAACATAGGCTTTTCCAGAAGTAACCAAAGTACCAGAAAATACCTGCCCCTCTTTCTTATATACTGTTTTACTTTCCCCAGTTAAAATAGATTCATCTACTCTAAAAGCAAAGGCTTGCAAAATATCACAATCACTGGGTATTTTATCCCCTTCTGATAGAAAAACTAAGTCCCCAGGTACTAATTCCCTAGATGATATTTCTAACTGAATACCATTTCTGTACACTACTGTTTTTGGTATCAACATTTTCTTCAAAGCTTTAACTGCATTTTCTGCTTTATATTCCTGCAAAAAACCAATTATTCCATTTATTACAATTATTGCAAATATTGCAATACCATCTAAAACATCGCCAAAAGCAAAAGATAAAATCGTCGCAAAAACCAAAATAAGCACTAAAAAAGAGACAAACTGATGACAAAAAAGCTTCAGAAAATGGGATTTGTTCTCCACTTTAATCTCATTAAAACCATATTTTTGCCTTAGTTCCAACACTTGTGTATTAGATAATCCTTGTTTTTCTATTTCCAAAACAATCCCCTAAAAATACCCAGTAAAAAATAAAGAGTTAATAATAGAACTGAAGATATAAATTTATATATGTTTACTATATTATATATTAGATGAAAAACAAGATTATTTTTGTAGGATTTATTTTACTACTTCTTTTTTTAACTATAAGTCTACCTGGCGTATATTCTAAATATGAAAAAGTAGACATTAGTCAAAGTAATGAAAAAAGTTACTATTTAAATACAGACAAAACAGACTACATCACTATAAACCAAACAGTCTATGCAATAGAAAATGGTAAAATAAACTGGACATACAATGATGAATCAAATATTTCAAATATTGAGGAATTTGAAGATATTACAAATGATTCAAAAAAAGAAATAGTAATAATTGGACAAAACATATTCACACCAAGCATAAAAATATTAGATGCATCAAATGGAGAAATAGTAAAATCCAATGACGAGTCAATAACTGTTTATGGGAGTACAATACCAATTATTGCAAATACTATGATCAAAATAAATGATAACATTTATGTCAGTGCTTTAAATAATATTTACAAACTAAACCTAAATGTAACACTTACAAAAGTATATCAAATAGATAGTTCTATTCAAGATATAAAACTATTAGGCAATAATATAATTATTTTTGGTCAAAAAACAATCTACTCTTTAAATAGTGGTTTTGAACTAATCAAAAGTTTTACATTTGATAATTATATGTCTAAACCAGAAATTATAAATGATCAAATAAAAATCAGCGAAAATTCATACAATGCACAAACAAAGTACATCATCTTTGATGCTTACTTAAATGTTATAAATAAAGCTCAGAAAAGTGATTTTTCTAAACAGCAACAAGCAAACATTCAAAGTTGTGGAAAAAGCAGTTACTTTGTTGATAATGATACTTCAACATTAATGGTTGATAATCAAGAAATATCAAAACTAACATATGCAGGAGCAATAACCTGTGTTTATCCAAAATTATATTTTGTGGATAAAAATGGATTTGTTTTTATTTATGACGTTGAAACAAAAAATACAACAAAAAAATACAAGATTCCAAAAGAAGCATCTTACAACATTAAAATAATTAATGAAGATCTATTACTTGAGACAATAACAAACGGAATAAAACTATACAAAAAAGGGGTATTATATACTTCTTTAGAAACAAAACCTGCATTTTCAGAAATACTTGGGAAATCTGAGCTTACAATTCAAAGAGAACCCCCTTTTAAATACACTTATAAGGGAAGCTCAGGATTTTTAAGCATAAATAAAGAAGTGAGTATTGAAAAAATTGTTGATTATGGGGACATAGATAAAGATTTGTTTACTGAAATTGTGCTATTTCCAAAAAAATATCCTCCTAATTTGAAAGCAGGGGTTATAATTTTCAGGCCAGAAAATAAAAAACTCCTCAATATTAATTTTGTACCAACATTAGATGAAATTGAAACTATACTTACAGATTTTGACAAAAATATAGGAGACCTTAATAAAAAGATCCTTGCAAAAAACGCAACTAACACGAGTTTAAACAAAGAAATAAATGATTATACAAATGAGATTGCACAATATAATAGCGATTTACAAAATCTTCAAAATCAAAGAACAATTAAATACGGGTTAATGCAAGCAAAAATAGCACAGGGTTTGGACGCAAATGCAGAAAAAGATGATGTAGAAGATTTAGACAAAGATATTTCAGACTTGGGAAAAAAATTAACTAGTACTAATGCAAAAAAATCAGCTTTAGAAAAACAAAAACAAAGCACAGAGCCAGAACTATATGCATTACAAAATGAACTATACAAATTAACTAATCTAAGACAAAAATATGATGTTAAAAGTGAAGAAGAGTTAACAAGATTTACAATTTCACAAGCAACTATCTGTGGCCAATATGTAATCTCAACTCTTCAAAATAACTTTATATATAAAACCAACATAAAAACAGATAACAGCGAAAGATACACTTATTTGGAGAATCTTCGCGATATAAACAATATATATTTCACACGCACAACCTGTTTGCCTGATTTGGACAAAAAGGGGCAAAACGATTTATTGATAATGAGCACAGAGAATGAAAAAGGACAACTAAGAGCAATAAGCATAGAAAGTAATCAAATATTGTGGAAAAAAACAGTAGATTTTCAGACAAATTCATTATTGAATTTGTTCACATATTCTTATGGTGATTACATTATATTGCCAACAAGATCAAACTTATATGTTTACAGTACAAATGTTTCTTTTATAGACCAGATAAAAGGAAATTTTTCGAAAGTGACAAAAGTGGGAGATTTTTTAGTCTTTGGAGCAAATGAAGATTCCAGCCCTACTGTTGTGTTCACTAAAAATAGCTATTTCAAAGTACCAATTAAGCTAGAAGAACCTGTTGAAGATTATTTTGGATTATATGATTGTGATAAAGATAATGCTTTGGACTTTGTTACTATAAACTTTAGAGAAGAAGTACCAACACTATATTGCTATAACAAAAATCTAGAAGAAAATTACAAACTAACTGCACAGGAAAAACAAAAAGGACACTACTACGGAGGAGGAAATACAACAAACAAAATAAAAATAACTGGAGATTATTTAACTATTCTAAATTATGGAACTCTGCCCATTCAGATTTCACAGCCAAATTTGAATACTGTTGTGGATTTAGATCAGAAAAAGATAATTTTGATGAGTGCTTTGCCTTTAAATTATAAAGATGGGAAAGTCTTTTTGGGAACACAAGAATTTAAACCAAATACCCCAAAAATAATTTCAAATTCATATGCTACAGATGATGGTACAATTCTTGAATTTAATTCACAATATAAAGATGTAAGAAAGATTATTTTTTATAATCTAAGTGAAAATGAGTGGAGTATTTTTAATAGTATGACTTATGGTGATCAAACAAAACTTAGATTGAAAAGTGGAACTTACAATGTAACTGTAGCATTAACGCAAAACAATGTTTATGTTGTCGATAATGCAGAAATCAATGTTAATTATTCTTCAGACAAATCAATATTATCTGTAATTATTTTTATTAGTTTGATAATTATTCTTATAAGTTGGGTGATTTACAAATGGACACAGAGATAAGACCTAGTATTGAAGTAAAAAATTTGACGAAGGAATTCTCAACTTCAAGGGGGTTATTCAGAGCTGTTGACAATGTGTCTTTTAAAGTTTCAAGTGGCAAGATTTGTGGTTTTGTAGGTCCAAATGGTGCAGGAAAATCAACAACAATTAAGTTATTGTTAGGGTTATTGCAATCAACATCAGGAGATATCAAATTAAATGGCGGGAGTATTAATGATTCCGAAATTAGAAAGATAATAGGATATATGCCTGAAAAAGACACTTTCTATGAAGATATGAATGCAAAAGATTACTTGTTAATGATGGCTTCACTTTCTGGATTGCCTAGTAATTTAGCAAAAGAAAGAACAGAAACTCTGATTAATGCTTTGGGTTTAGAGGAAGCAAAAAAAAGAGCAATAGGAAGATTCAGCTCAGGCATGAAGAAAAAAATATCATTTGCACAAGCAATAATTCACAATCCAAAAATATTGATATTGGACGAACCAACAGCAAATCTAGATCCTATTGCACAGGAACAATTAATAGGCGTATTAAAAGAAATGTGCAAAAAAAATAATACTACAGTATTAATTTCCAGCCACCATATTGAGGAACTAGAAAAATTAATCGATGATATTATTGTAATAAATCATGGAAGAATAATTCTTGATGCGAGTTTAAATGAAATAAAACAAAAAACATCAAAAACAATAGAAATATTGGCTACAAATCAGAATGATGTAACTAAAATTTTGGCAATTGTAAAAAAATTAGGACTAGAAGCAACACAAACAGATTCAAAAGTAATTTTGCCAGCAAAACAGGATGCTGCAAAAATCCAAAAAACAATAATGCAGGCAATAGTAAAAGAAAACATCAATGTTTCGAATATGACAATAAAGGATGAATCTCTATGGGATGTTGTTTTAGGATTATTAAAAGACGATGGCAAAACTATAGAAATAAAAGAACCTGAAAAAAAAGAAGATAATTTGGGCGGAATGTTCAAAAGGTGAAATGGTGTTGAGTATATTGCAAATTGCAAAAAGAACAATATTTGAAAATCTCAAAATCAAAAATAATTTGATATACTTTGCAATAGTGATAATTTTTGCAATTCTATTCAACTTAGGAATAAGTAGTTATTTGGGCATAAATGAAATAGAAGCAGGTATTGCTTCAAATTATTTTGTTTGGGCTTTATTAATATCTGCAGGTGCTCCATTTTTGATATATATTTGTTATATTGCATCAGGAAGCATAAACAAAGAATTAAATAGTGGAACAGCATTGATGCTTTTTACCAGGCCTTTAAGCAGAAAAGAATTCATAATAGGAAAATTCTTAGGAATATTGGGATACATCGCAATAATAAATGCTTTTATTTTTCTTTTTGTTCCTACTTTGATGAATTTATTTTTTGGAGCATCAACAAATATTCTGCCAATCATTTGGAAATTATCTTTAGTGTTTTATGTTTTTTCTATTTTGTTTTCAACTATTTTTGTTTCAATATCAATATTATTTTCAACAATATTCAAACACAGTATAACTGTTTTTTTAATAATGATAGGAATAATACTCGCATTATATATTTTACCAATAATAAATGAAAGTGCATTGCAGATCAGTATTATTCCAAATATTGTAAAACCAGTATTTGCTTCAACAGTTTCTGTTTTAATAGATTCTGGAAATGTTTCAAACAGCATTTCTTTTATAAGTACTGCCTATGGAGATGTATTTTACAAAATAGACTCAGGTATTTCAAATGCACCACGAATAATAGTTCAAAACTACACATCAAGTCTAACTCTATTTTTGGTTATAACTGTTGTTTTGTCTATTATAATCTTAATTGTCGCAATGTCTGTATTCTCTAAAAAAGATATTGCTTAAAAAGAAATACTATAATTAATGATAATTTCTTTTGGACATAATCTTTTTCTTTGTTATTGCATTATAAATCTTCATTTTAAATCTGGATTTGACAACGCTTTTTAAAAAGAGTTTCTAAAGATTCAAACATAAAAGTAATGTATAAGTGATATCAAATCGATTCATTTATATATATAATTATATATATTATATATTAAGGAAATTCATCAATTTCTGGGAACTATTTATAGGTGTTTTTAGAAGGTGGCAACTTGGTAGGGCAATCACAGAACATAATATTAACTAATATATCAAAAGAAATGAAAACTTCGTATTTATCTTATGCTATGTCTGTTATAACAGGCAGGGCCTTACCTGATGTAAGGGATGGTCTAAAGCCTGTCCAGAGGCGTATTTTGTACTCAATGATGGAATTAAGCCTTTGGCACAATAAACCCTACAAGAAATGTGCAAGAATTGTAGGTGAGGCTATGGGTAAATACCACCCCCATGGAGATTTATCTGTTTATGATGCTTTGGTAAGGATGGCACAAGACTTTTCCTTAAGGTATACTTTAGTAGAGGGTCAAGGAAATTTTGGGTGTTTTACAAAAGATACAAAAGTAAGATTAGCTGATGGAAGATGTTTAAGTTTTGAAGATTTGGTAAAAGAGCATCAAGAAGGTAAAGAGAATTACACATTTACAATAGATAATGATAAAAAAATTAAAATAGCAAAAATTGAAAATCCTAGATTAACAATAAAAAATGCAAAATTAATAAAAGTAATATTAGATAATAATGAAGAAATAAGATGTACTCCAAACCATAGATTTTTATTAAAAACAGGCAAATATAAAGAAGCACAAGGCTTAAAAGAAAACGATTCTTTAATGCCACTATACACAAAATATTCTGATAAATCAGGAGATCCAAATTTAGTTGGCTATGAACAAATAAATCAACCATTTAATAATAGTTGGACTTATTCACACATTCTTGCAGACAACTGGAATATAGAAAATAAAATATATACTAAATCTGAAGGTCGAACAAGACATCACAAAGATTTTAATAAATTAAATAACAATCCTACAAATATAGTTCGTATGAATTGGAAAGAACACTGGAAAACACACTATGATATTGCATCTGACAGACATAAGAACGATTCAGAATATAGATTGAAAATTGCAGAAGGTAGAATTAAATTTTGGAATGATAACGAAAATAAAAAGAAATATTCTATTGCTATGAGTAATAAAAATAAATTAAACTGGACAAATAAAGAATATAGAGAACAAATGACTAAAACATTAAGTGAAGTTAATAAAAAATATATTGCAGAACATCCCGAAAAGAAAATTGAATTTAGTAAAAGATTAACAAACACATTGAAAAAAATGTGGCAAACCCCAGAATATAAATTAAAAATGCATGAAAAAATTATTAAAGGAAATAAAAACCACACTACAAATAAAACAGGAAAAATAAAATTTTTAAATATCTGCAAACAAATTTTAGAATCAAAAAAAATAATTTGTGAAAAGACCTATGAAGAAACAAGAATTGTGGCATATCCAAATAGTCGAGCAACCAAATGGGAAACAGGATTCAACAAATATTTTAACAATAATCTTAATTTAATATTTTATGAAATAAGTGGAAATCATAAAGTTGTTAATGTAAAATTTATAACTGATCGCGAAGATGTTTATGATTTAACTGTAAATGATACCCATAATTTTGCATTAGCATCAGGAATATTTGTTCACAACTCTGTTGACGGGGACTCCCCTGCTGCTTCAAGATATACAGAAGCTAAGTTAAACAAGATAGCAGAAGAAATGCTAGTTGATATTGACAAAAATACTGTTGATTTTACCCACAATTATGATAATTCATTAACAGAACCAACAGTTTTGCCTGCAAAAATACCCAATCTAATAATAAATGGCGCATCAGGGATTGCTGTAGGTATGGCAACGAATATCCCTACACACAACCTAAATGAAGTTTGTGATGCCTTGACTTTATTAATTGACAAACCAGAATCCGAAGTTAAAGATTTGGTTCAATATATAAAAGCCCCTGATTTTCCAACTGGTGCAACAATATTAAATCAATATGACATGCAAAGCATTTACGAAACTGGTAGAGGAGCAGTATATGTAAGAGCAAATTATAAAATTGAAGATACTAAAAAAGGGCATAAAAAAATTGTTTTTACAGAAATTCCCTACAAAGTAAATAAAAGCACAGTAATTGAACACATTGCAAAATTAGTGAATGATGGGGAAATAAAAGGCATTGCTGATTTAAGAGATGAATCTGATAAAGAGGGTATGCGTTTAGTTGTTGAAATAAATTCAAACGCAGAATCAGAAATAATTATAAATAATTTATTTAAACACACAGAATTAGAAACTTCTTTTCCAGTAAATTTCTTAGTATTAGACAAGGGCCAACCAAAATTAATGGATTTAAAACAAGTATTAAAAGCATATTTAGACCATAGGATAGAAGTTACAAAACGTTGGCTTGCATTCGATATTGATAAACTGCAAAAGAAACTGCACATATTAAAAGGTTTGATGATCGCTATTGCAAATATTGATGAAGCAATTGCAATAATTAAAAGCTCAAAAGATCCAAACACAGCAAAACAGGGATTAATTAATAGATTTAAACTGGATGATATTCAAGCACAAGCAATTTTAGATATGAAATTGCAAAAATTAACAGGATTAGAAATAGATAATTTGAAAAAAGAATTTGAAGAAACAAAAAAACAAATAGAAGATCTTAAATCGATTTTGGATTCTGAACAAAAATTAAAAGAGCACATTAAAAATGAGATCTTAGATATGAAAAAGAAATATGGTGATTTGAGAAAAACACAAATTACAAATGAGAAAATAACAAAAAATGTTAACTTAAGAGAATTTGTTGAAAACAAAAAGGAGGCAATATTGTTAACTGCAAATGGGTATATAAAAAGAATGGATTTGCAAGAATATCACATACAAAACAGAGCAGGAAAGGGAATAAAATCAACTAAAATAGAGGAAGATATTATAAAAGAATTTGTTGTTGCAAACACTCATGACATCTTATATTTGTTTACTAATAAAGGAAGATTATACACACTAGATTGTTTCACAATACCAGAAGCATCTAGAGTTGCAAAAGGCAGACACATTGTAAATATATTGAAAATGGAAACTGATGAAACAATTACCAACATAATACCTGTTACAGTGGAGATTGTTAAAGAAAGCGCAAAATATCAGGTAATAATTGTTACAAAACATGGCAAGATAAAGAAAATGCAATTTGATCTAATTAAAAAAATAAGGGCTAATGGCTTAAAAGTAATAAACATTCTTGAAAAGGACCAAGTAGTAACTGTAAGACTCGTTGAAGAAAGCAAAAAAGTATTTATTGTGAGCGAAGCAGGAAAAGCAGTTTTATTTGAACCAAACAATGTAAGGCCAATGGGAAGACAAGCAGCAGGAGTAAAAGCTATGAACTTGGGCAACTCAGAAATTGTGAGTGTGAATGTTGTTTCTGATGATGACAAAATATTATTTGTATCTAGATTAGGTTATGCAAAAATCACCCCTATTGTGGAGTTTAGAGAAACAAAAAGAGGAGCAAAAGGAACAATTGCAATGAATGTGAAAAATGCAGGGAACATATTAAAAGCATTAATTGTAACTTCAGCAAACGAAGTATTAGTAATAACAGAAAAGGGAATAGTGATAAGAACTTACTTAGAGCAATTGCCTGAATTGAGCAGAAACACAAAAGGCGTTAGATTAATAAAATTAGATGAACAAGACTTTGTGAAAGATGTAGATATTATAGAAACAACAACCCAAGACTCTGGGCTGGGTGATAACAATGAGTGAATACAATGCAAGCAATATCAAAGTGCTAAAAGGATTGGAAGCAGTTAGAGTTAGACCTGGAATGTATGTTGGTTCAACAAGTGTCACAGGATTAAATCACTTGGTGTATGAAGTTGTTGATAATTCTTTTGATGAATCATTAGCAGGCTATTGCAATGAAATTATAATTACTTTTGAAGACAAAGATTTAATGCGTGTAAAGGATAATGGCAGAGGAATACCAGTAGATATTCACAAAGACACAAAAAAATCTGCTTTAGAAACTGTGCTTTGTGAGTTACACGCTGGTGGTAAGTTTGACAAAAATTCGTATAAAGTCTCTGGCGGATTGCATGGTGTAGGAGTATCTGTTGTAAATGCGTTGTCAGAATTTCTGGAAGCACGAGTATACAGAGATGGCAAAATATATTTTCAAAGGTATGAAAAAGGTGTACCTGTTAGCCCTGTTAAACAAATTGGAGAAACAAAAGAACAAGGTACAGAAATTTTGTTCAAACCAGACAAACAAATATTTGAAACAACAGAATTTGATTTCAAAATAGTAAAAGAAAGACTAAAAGAATTAGCATTTTTAAATTCAGGAGTTAGAGTAAAAATAATTAACAAAATAGAAAATACAGTTGATGAATATTTCTATCAATACGGTCTAAAGGATTTCTTAACATACATCACAGAAGGAGACAACATAATTGGAGATAAAATATTTTTTCACAACGTTTATAACTACAAAGATGAAGATTTTGTTGTAAGTGTTGCTTTAGCTTGGACTACTGGTTATGCTGAACGTGTAATAAGCTTTGTAAACAATATTCACACAGTAGATGGAGGAACACACGAAATCGGATTTAAAAAAGGAATTTCAAAAGCCTTTGATAATTATTTTGAGAAAAACAAAATAAAAGAAGAAATAAAAGGCGAAGATATAAGAGAAGGATTAGTTTCTATTTTATATTTGAAAGTTGCAAATCCTGAGTTTGAGGGTCAGACAAAAGCAAAATTAGGAAACTCAGATTTTGTTACTTTAGTATCTAATTCTATATATAAAAACCTTTCAAAATATTTAGAAGAAAACAGAGATCATGCAAAAATGATTACTGAGAAAGTATTACAAGCAGCAAAAGCAAGGGAGGCTGCAAGAAAAGCAAAAGAATTAATCAGAAGAAAAGGAGCATTAGAAGGAACAACATTACCTGGAAAGCTTGCAGATTGCTCATCAAGAGATCCAACAGAATGTGAATTATTTGTTGTTGAAGGAGATTCTGCTGGTGGAAGTTGCAAAATGGCAAGAAACAGAGAAATACAAGCAGTTTTACCTTTACGTGGCAAGATATTAAATGTTGAAAAAGCAACTTTAGATAAAATGTTAAACAGCGAAGCAATAAGAAACTTAATTACAGCAATAGGTACAAGCTTTGGCGAAACCTTCAATATAAATAAATTGAGGTATCATAAAATAATTTTTTTAACAGATGCAGATGTTGATGGGTCACACATTCAAACCCTGCTCTTAACCTTATTCTACAGATATATTAAACAATTAATTGATGAAGGCAAAATCTATATTGCCCAACCACCTTTGTATAAACTTGTAGACCCAATTTCAAAACAGTCCAAATACTTCTACAATGATAAAGAATTAGAGATCTTTATGGGTGAGTTAAAAAAACAAAATATTGAAGTTGAAAAAATTCACACTCAAAGATACAAAGGTTTGGGAGAAATGAATGCAGACCAATTATGGGAGACTACTGTAGACCCTAAGCAAAGAGTTTTAAAGAAAATACATATTGAAGATGCAATAGAAGCAGACCATTTGTTTTCAATTTTAATGGGCGAAAAAGTAGAACCCAGAAAAGAATTTATAATGGAAAATGCAAAAGAAGTTAAAGATCTGGACATCTAAGACTTTTCTTTTTTCAAAAAATAGAAAAGTCTCCAGTCGTGTCAAAAGAAAAAATACCGCATTGCACATGGTGCTTTGCTATAAGCAACATATGCTGAGATATACTAAAATTTGAATATTATTCCATTTATTTTTTATCTTCACTGAAATATTTCCAACCAGCATCATAAAACACAGTCAAAATGCAACCATTGTTTTCACCAAGCATTTCAGCACATTTCTTTGCTAAATAAATTGCTGCTTTAGATGTTCTACCGCAAGATAGATTTAATTCTTTAAGTAATTTATCCCCTTCAGTTAATTCTAAAGAATTTGTATCAAAAGAACGTATTAATTCAATATAATCCAGCAATTTGACATTTGTATTCACTGCTACTTTTCCTGGACCTGTTCCAATTAATTTGTGTTCTTTAATCCCTGCAGATATATTATACTTTTGTGAGAATGTAGTTGCAGCTTCCAATGGTTCAAAACCAACACAAAAAATAGATTTATATTTGTCTTTTAGTATTGAACAGATTCCAGAAGTACTAGCTCCTGTGCCAATTGCGCCAACAAAAACTTTTGGTTCAATTTGTTCTTTTGTTAAAAAATCAACAAATTCTATGCCTAAATCTTTGAATGCTACGACATTCAATGGATTATCTGATTGATTAATTAAATAATAATTTTTGTTTTCTTTTACTAATTGTTCTGCTTTTAATCTTGCACCTTTTAGGAATTCATATCTTGGCGTTAATATTAATTCTCCACCTTGTTGTTTTATTTGGTCTTTTCTTTCTATTGTCATATTTTCAGGCATAACTGAAATTGTTTTATATCCCTTTTCTTTCCCAATAAATGCTAAGCTAGCGCCATCATTTCCAGAAGTATAATCAACCAATGTTGTTTTCCCTGGGTTTATTTTATTTTCTTTTTCCAAGCTTTGAATTATTTTCAATATAGCCCTATCTTTATGACTTCCTGTTGGATTTAAATATTCTGCCTTTGCTAAAATTGGGCAACAATTAGGATATTTTATCAATATTATTGATGTATTACCTATCTCATTCAAATTTGTTTTTGGATTAGGATTACCATACCATTTAACAGTTGTTTTATTTTGCATTTATTATCACTTTAAATTATAATCAAAAGTCTTAATTATTTGTTTTTTAAACTTCAATCTTTTTTCTTTTTCTGACAAATCCAAATAGTTCTCTTGGGTAATAACAGATTGATTACTTCTAAGTTCTAATTCTTTTCTTGCAATTCCTACAACAGTTCCGCCTTCTTTTGCTGCGGTCTTATTTTCTATGAATCCTTAACATCTTTATTTTTTGCAATTCTGATTGTAGATGCATCGCCCAACATTGTAAAAATCAATTCTAAATCAGTCATATGATCTCTTAAATTCTCTTTTTTTAAACCTTTTAACTCTTTATATTCACTTGGAGTTATCCCAAATGCAGCCTTTGAAATTTCGGCAGTAAGTATAGCATACTCTTTATCTGTTTTCACATCTCTTTTCTTCCACTCATCAGTAAGCTCATCCCTTATTGCTATTCCTCTAACTCTCTTTTCAATCCAATTATCAGAATAACCTTTAGCTTTATATATTTCTTTCATACGTTTTTGAGCTAATTCTGGATCTTCAATCTCTTGAATCCGTTCATAACCTACTTGCGCCAACCATTGTTTTAATGATTCTACTTTTGGTGAAGGTACAGATTGAATAATTCTAAACATATTTTTAGTGTTAGCACAATCAGTTTCATAATATTTGCCATCTGCTGATTGCAATTTCAGTTGTCCGATTTTTTCGGACAACTCAAAACCTTCATCTATAAGTTTAACTTTCAAATCAGACCAATATTTTCTAGCTCTTGAACTATCTGTTAATATCTCTATAATATCAACAATCGAAAACCACCATTCTTCATTATGCCAAATTCGCCTTATTTTAGTACCTCCAAATACAATTAAAGAATTATCTAAATCCATAAGTATCACTTTCTTTTTATATATATCACCTTTTAATCAAATAAATACCTTTCGAATAACAATTATGTTTAATTAAAGAGTTAATTGCAAATTTAAACTTCTATTTAACTAGTAGTTTAAAGTAACTCTTTTATATCTTCTTATAACTATTATATTATGCCTATAAAAGCAATAACATTTGATTTGTGGAATACATTGATTAGAGATACAAACCCAACTTCACATAACAATTTAATGAAATATATTGCTGAAAAACTAGGAAAAAGCTATGCAAACAACATGTCCGTAAAAAAACAAACAAAAGATGAATTCCTGCACTATTTCAAAAGTGTAGTGGGATACAAAGAAATGAAACATGTTGATGCTTTAATCAGGAAACACACTGAAAGCTTTACAGAATTTACAGACTTTGAATGTATTGTGCCCTTAATGAAAAAATACAAATTGGGCATAATAAGCAATGCTTCATTTGTTACTGGAGAGTGTTTAAAAGATTGGGGCTATGCAAAACTATTTGATTCTATTATAATATCCTATCAATATGAAATGCAAAAACCAGATAAAGAAATATTTGAGATTTGTGCAAAAAAGATGAATGTAAAATTAAATGAAATGCTACACGTAGGCAATGATTACAAAAATGATTATTCTATTCCAAAAGAACAGAGTATCAACACCCTGTTGCTTGACAGAAAAAATGAACATAAAGAAGTAAAAGAGAAAATAACTAGTTTAAAAAGTTTAAAGAAATATTTAGAAAAACAAGAGAAAGAAAAACACTAATTAACCCTAGTTACATATAAAAATATCTTGTCTAGTGTTTACACCCTCGCACCATATAAAATTAGCAGGTCTAATGTCACAACCTCGCAGTATATAAAAATGGCTTGTCTAGTGTACTAATTCCAGCCTTTGTATTTATGTCCTGAGGAAGAGACAGGAGTTTCTTTTAGTTTGTGATTTCCTGATTTGTACTTGAGTTTCTCATCACTTGCACCAAGACCTTTCCAACTTGGCGTCGGTTCTTGAATTCTTGATTCATAATGCTTGTAATATTTGAACCCTGAACTTCTTCCTTTGAAATAAAAGATAATAGCTATACATACAAGAATAATAACTAATCCAACAACACACCAATACAAAGTTGTACCAGATATTTTAAAGTCCCAACCCTCTTCTTTGATAGTAGTATCTTCTTTTGCATAGATGTCTTCTTTCAACATTATTCCAAAAAAGGCAGGATATGTGTTCTTGTCTACTGGGCCTGCTAAAGCATACGTTAACTTCATTTCTTTATTTATGTCCAAGAAGTTAATATCAAACTTCAATTTTCTTGCGTTGTTATTTAAATCTGGAAGGATCTCATAATAGAAATAATTAGATATGTTTTTGTCCCCTGTATTTTTCAAAGTTAAAGTAATATTGCATTTCTCTTTATTTGCATCATTCACATCCTTGTAGCAGTTGAAATCTCTTGTTACTGTTACTGGCAGATAAATTGAATTTGTGTCTGGCAAAAACAAATTCAGACCATAAATAGCTATGTTCATATCCTTGATTAAAGAATTTATGTCAGAATATTCTTGCAATATCTTGTTTTCATCAATAATTTTTGTACCTTGGACTGGTTTGTTTGAATCTTGTGAACCAATTACAGCATTTGTATCTGTTATTTGTATTACCTTGTCGCTTAAAGTATCATTTGAAGCTGAATCATCTGTTCCAGAATAATCTATTGTTGGTAATAAAGAATACAATTCTGTTTCTGTTGGCATCCATTTACAATTAAATGTTTTTGATGCGCTTTTGTCCAAGTCTTCAGTGTATTTTTGTGTACATTTCTTTACTTCTGATCCTTTTTTTGTAATTGATAATGTTGCAGTATAATCACTTGTTGCTGTTTTTGTGCCTGCATTTTTGAAAACAAAATCAAAACTTACTTCTTTATTTACTGGGCTTGGAGAAACATAAGTCAAAGACATTGCTTTGAGATCTATTCCTGACTTCTTACTTGAACTTACTCCACCAATTGTTTTTGTTGTTGCATAATTATTATTTGATGAGCTCCAATCTGTATATGTAACAACACAATTTAAATCATAAACTGTTTGAACTGTTGGAGCTGGTGCCCAATCTAAAGCATAAGTTTTTGTTGAACCCGCAGTAACTGTCTGAGCAGTTGAATTTGTATCAGTTAAAACATTTTCAACATACAATTTAACAGTTGCAGGTGTTCCACTAACATCGCCATTATTTCTTACAGTACATGTTGCTGTACTAGTTGTTCCTGAAACAGAACTATTAAGAGAAATATCAGTTGCTTGCATTTCTGCAGACCTAGTTGTTGTTAAAGGCAATGAATCATAATAATTTTCATCAGATCCTAAAACAATTTGATTTGCATCACAAAGGTAATCGCCAGTAATATCAACACAATGCGAATCACCAGAATAAGTCCAATAGTTTCCCCCTTTGTATGTTTTGCCAACAATATTTGGTTGTGTCGTTAAT
>Ga0066637_10000497_pt1 | contig 23755 bp, 22 predicted proteins | sample CryGeyCG2014_020_FD_62737 | JGI IMG/M metagenome (GOLD analysis project Ga0066637, IMG submission 62737) | Groundwater microbial communities from aquifer - Crystal Geyser CG08_land_8/20/14_0.20 | ecosystem: Environmental > Aquatic > Deep subsurface > Groundwater | place: USA: Utah: Grand County...
TTTTTAAACATGAAATTCGTGTTAAAATAAGCCAATGACGGGGACAGAACTCAAGGTAATACTTAATTTTATAGCCGCGGTTATCTACCTGATCTTCGGCTTATTTGTTTTTCATAAAAACAAGAAAAGCGCGACTAACATATTTTTTGGTTATGTCTGCCTTACTTTGTTTCTTTGGGCTATAGTCAGAATTTTTTACATGTGTTCGCTACCGGATTTCAGATTTTTTGCCGCCAGACTGGATTATGCCGTGGGCACCTTCATGGGAGCCGCTTTAATTTATTTTGCCTTAATTTTCCCGTCAGAAAAATTTACCCTCGGTTTTAAAAAACTAATTTTGTTGTTCCTGCCGAATATTTTTATTTTTTTTATTTCTTTTTGGGAAAACGGTTTAATCAGGGGCGTATCTTTAGATTTTGGCCAAAGAAAAGAAATTATATTCAATCCTTTTTGGTTCAAATTTTACATAGCTTATTATGCTGTATATTTTTTAGCGGGTCTTTCAATTCTTTTCAAAAAATGCCTTTCTGCCCGCGGCGCTTTAAGGCATCAATTTTTTTTGGTAGTCATAAGCTTTCTGATTGCCGTTGCTTTCGGCTTTACATTCAATTTGATACTCGTTATGCCCGGAATTGATATTTTCGCCTTCACCTGGTTGGGGCCGCTAACCTCGTTATTCCTGCCCATTTTTATGGCCCTGGCGATTTCCAAGCATCATCTGATGAATATTAGATTAATGGGAACGGAGCTTTTCGCCTGTTTTATTTTTTTATTGTTTTTAGCCCAATTGCTTTTATCAAAAAACACTCCAGAGTTTTTAATAAGATTTTTCCTCCTTTTTTTAATCGCCATTTTCGGCTTTCTTCTGGTAAGGGGAATTTTGCGGGAAGAAGAAGAAACGAAAAAAACGGAACAAATAAGGTCGGAATTCATTTCCATTGTTTCCCACCAGCTTCGCTCGCCCCTAACCGCCATCAAGGGATATATTTCCTTATTGCTGGACGGCACCTACGGAGAATTGGATTCTAAAATAACGGAAGTTTTAAAAAAAGTTTCCATAAGCAACGCGAGACTTATAAGATTGGTCAATGAGCTCTTGAATGTTTCCCTGATGGATTTTGGGAAATTGAAGTTTGAATTCCAGGGGTTTTCTTTGGAAAACCTGGTTTCGATGGTAGTGGATGAATTGAAAATAGAGGCCTATCAAAAAAATATTCTCCTTTGTTGGGAAAAGCCAGAAAAACCGTTGTCCCAAATTTCCGGGGACCCGGAAAAACTTTATCAGGCGATTTTGAATATCGTTGATAATGCTATAAAATATACCGAGAGGGGAACGGTTTCGCTAAAAATTAAAGAGCCGGAAAGAGAATCTAAAAATTTATTAATTGTTTCCGATACCGGCATAGGCATTGAAAAAAATCGCCTAAAGACGATTTTTGCCGGATTTAGCCGGGGAGAAAGAGTGACAAAAATGCACACGGAAGGAACGGGCTTGGGACTGGCTTTTTCCGCCAAAATTATCAGGGCGCATGGAGGCAAGATTTGGGCGGAATCCGAGGGAGAAGGCAAGGGTTCAACGTTTTATATAGAATTGCCAATAAATCCCGCTATTGTCAAAGAAATATAAAAGTAAGCCCCGTTAGAAAGGGCGGGGCTTTCTAACGGGGTAAAAATTTGCGGATGGATTCGCCTTCCCAAATTTTCTTTTCCCAAATCCATCAAAGGCGGACTTGGGAGTACGGGAATTGAACATGAAGAGAACGCTTATTAAAGACACAATTGAATATGTCGGCAAGCGCGTAAAAATTTGCGGATGGGTTCACAACCGACGCGACCTCGGAAAAATCATTTTTATTGACCTGCGTGATGCGTCGGGAATTATGCAGGTGGTTTTTGCTCCTTCTCCCGAAATTAAAGGGGCCTATGAGGCCGCAAAAGAGCTTCGTTCGGAATGGGTTTTGAGCATTGAAGGAGAAATTAAAAACAGACCGAAAAATATGATAAACCGGGAGCTGGACACCGGCGAAATTGAACTTTTAGCCGAGAGCCTGGAAATTTATTCAAAAGCAAAAACCCCGCCGTTTGAAATCTCCGACGAACGAAAAGATACCAATGAAGAAATCAGATTAAAATATCGCTACCTTGATTTGAGAAGGAAAAAAATGAAAGAAAATTTAATCTGGCGCTATAAAATCATTGATTTTATGAGGAGTTTTCTTAAAAATCAGGGATTTATTGAAATAGAAACGCCGATTTTGACAAAATCAACGCCGGAGGGGGCCAGAGATTTCGTTGTTCCCTCAAGACTTTATCCGGGAAAATTCTATGCTCTTCCTCAATCGCCCCAGCAATACAAACAGCTTTTGATGGTTGCCGGATTTGAAAAATATTTTCAGATTGCCAGATGCTTCCGGGACGAAGACCCGAGAGCCGACAGGCAAGCCGAGTTTACCCAGCTTGATGTTGAAATGGCTTTTGTGGAACAGGAAGATATTTTAAATTTGATTGAAAGGCTTTATACAGAACTTGTTGAAGAATTGTTTCCTCAAAAAATCATAACCCAGAGGCCATTTCCAAGAATGAGCCATGAAGAAGCGATGGAAAGATACAAAACCGATAAACCGGATTTAAGACGCGACAAATCAAATCCAGATGAACTCGCTTTTGGATTTATTGTTGATTTTCCAATGTTTGAATGGAAAGCCGAAGAAAATCGCTGGGATGCTGTTCACCATCCTTTCACCAGACCCCAGACAGAGGATATTGAAGAAATCAAAAAAAATCCGGATAAAATTTTGGCCTTCCAATATGATTTTGTCTTGAACGGTTATGAAATCGGCGGAGGAAGCTTAAGGACTTACAGGCCGAAAATGCTTGAAGCGGTTTTTGAGGTAATGGGGCACATGAAAGAGAATATTAAAAAAAGATTCGGCCACCTCATTGAAGCTTTTGAATGCGGAGTGCCGCCTCATGGCGGAATCGCTCCGGGAATTGACAGGTTCGTATCAATTGTTATGCAAGAGCCGAATATCAGGGAAGTTATCGCTTTCCCGAAAACCGGCGACAATAGAGACCTGATGATGGATGCTCCCTCGGAAATAGACGATGCCCAAAAGAAAGAACTTCACATAAAAACAGATAAGTCCCGTTAGAAATTTCCGCGGGGCATTGCGATTCCCGCATGAATTGCTCCCAGTGCCAATTCACATTGCAGGCCTTCGTTTGAAATTTTATTTCTAACGGGATAAAAAATAATGAACCCCGTTAGAAGTCCTTGCCCCGTTAGAAATCTAAAATTTCTAACGGGGCTTGGCAGAAAAAATTTAACAATTTTTTCTACGCTGGATCAATGGAGACATAGCAAAAAACAAATTATGTCTGAAATAAGGCGTAATAATTGTATAAGACAGACTTCTAACGGGGTGAACCTCAAAAACACATTTCTTATTATCCTCATGTTTTTAGTGCCAGTTTTTTTAACGGGTTTTCTCGCTGTTTTGGAAAAGAGGGGAGGGAATAATGACTCTTTAAAACATCAAAACGAATCTGCCTACGATTTGAAAAATTTGCAAGATCAACCAGAATCACCTGCTAAAAACGGGGGCGTCTGGATTTTGCCCTACGCAAGTCCGGTTTTCAAACCTTGGCGCGATTGGAGCATTGAGGATCCGGAAATTGAAGCAAAATCCGCCATTTTAATGGAAATTAAAGACGGCTCCGAAAGAATTCTTTTTCAAAAAAATATTGAAAATCGCCTTCCTATTGCCAGCCTCACAAAAATAATGACTGCGGTCATTGCTATTGAAAATATGCCCCTGGAAAAGATTGTAAAAATAAGCAAAGAGGCGATAAACCAGGAGGGAGAGGCGGGCAAATTGGTTGTGGATGAGGAGATTTTGGTTAAAAACCTTCTTTACGCGATGTTATTGGAATCAAGCAATGACGCCGCTTTCGCTTTGGCTTCTGGGTTTGGGTGGGATAGCTTCATTGGTTTGATGAATGAAAAAGCCAAAGCTCTTCAATTGAAAAACACTAATTTTGCGAGTCCGATGGGATTTGACAGTCCCGATAATTTTTCAACATCATACGACCTGGCCAGACTTATAAATTACAGCCTCAAAAATCAATTTTTATGGCAAATTTTAAAAACGTCGTCTTTTGAAACCGCCGACGTTTCCGGAAAATTTCTTCATCGTTGGGAAAATACAAACAAGCTTCTGAATCTTTTATCCAATATCGTCGGGGGCAAAACCGGATTTACAAATGTGGCCGGAGGGTGCATTGCCTTAGTCATTGAAAATCCCAAAAATAACAGTAAAATCATCTCTGTTTTGCTTGGCTCGCCTGACGAAAATAAAAGATTTGAAGAAACGGAAAAATTAATTGATTGGGTTTATCGCGCTTACCAATGGTAAAGGAATTTGTTAGCAAAGACGAGCTGAAAAGCGAAGTCTTTGCGTTACAAAGTCCTTTACCCCTCCCTCTGTGCTCACGGAACTTTTATTAAAAGCTCAAAAATAGTACAGTTCTGTTAGAAAATCTTAATAGATTATCCATGGGCTTAGAGGGCGGGGTGCTCAATCCAGCCCTCTAAGCTGGTTGGATGAGTAATGAAAAGTAATAGAAATAAAAATAGCTCTCCGTACTCAAATTTGCTTCAATATAGAGCATAGAGGGCTGGATTGGCATGAAATTTTATCAAAACCCAGAACTTACAATCAGTATAATCAAAATCTTTATCGCCGCAGTCAGCGCCTCAATGCTCGCGGTATTTTTGACACCGTTCCTAACCCATTTTTTATACAAATATAAACTCTGGCGAAAAGAAGCGAGGACCAAAACCATTACGGGCGAGGAAGCCACTGTTTTTCATGGTCTTCATAAGGAAAGGGAAGTGAATACTCCTCGTTTCGGCGGCATCTTGATTGTCGGAGCGACAATTATTATAACTTTCCTTTTCTGGATTCTTTCCCAAATTTTTGATAATCCTTTTATTCAAAAACTTAATTTTTTAAGCAGAAATCAAACATGGCTTCCTCTTTTTACCTTGATTACGGCCTCTTTTTTGGGTCTTTTTGACGATATTTTACAGGTGATTGGAAAAGGCAAATATGTTGCCGGCGGCATCAGGTTTACGAGGCGCCTTGTCGTAGTCATTTTAATCGGATTGATTGGCGCTCTTTGGTTCTATTTTAAACTTGATTGGCACACAATTCACGTTCCTCTTGCCGGCGATTTTGAAATTGGCTTTTGGTACATTCCTCTGTTTATTACCATAATGCTTGCCTGCTGGTCGGGTGGAGTAATTGACGGGCTGGACGGTTTGGCTGGCGGAACTTTTGCCTCAATTTTTATGGCCTTTGGAATAATTGCTTTATTCCGTGGGCAAATAGATATTGCCGCTTTTTGCGCCGTAATTTGCGGCACGATTTTGGCCTTTTTGTGGTTTAATATCCCTCCGGCAAGATTTTATATGGGCGAGACCGGAATGTTGGGGCTCACTTCAACTCTTGCCGTTGTCGCCTTTTTAACCGATTCGGTTATTGTTCTGCCAATAATTGCGGGGCTTATAGTGCTTGAAGTTGGCTCAATAATCTTGCAGCTTTTGTCAAAGAAATTCCGCCATAAAAAAATTTGGCTTTGTACACCGATTCATCACCACTTTGAAGCTCTTGGCTGGCCACACTATAAGGTTACCATGCGATTTTGGGTAATCGGAATTGTTCTTGCAATAATAGGAGTGGCCATAAGATTGCTTGGATAAGACAACAAACAATAAACAATAGACAATAAACAATGAAGTTTGCTTTTTTAAGAAAAAAACATCCGAGGTTTATTTATGAAGATTACTCTTATGGAATTTCTAAAGGCGGTTTAGAGATTTTTTTTGATTTTTTAATTGAGCCGGATGTTAAATTTAAACCCCGCATCATTATAAAAAATATTGATAAACATCAATTGGCTAAAATGGGGGAGGAGGCATTAAACAATTTTGTTTTTCATCTTGGTTTGATGGAAATTCCAACATACTGGAAAGCGACTTGTTCGCCGGAAATCATTATTAAGGCCGGCCATTTGGATGAAAAGCAAACCAAATGGTGGAAAGATTTGATAATAAAGGGAATGGGCCAGTTTTTTTACGAAAACAAAATTGACTGGAGGAAACCCAATTTTCTCAAAATCACCACCCCCCATTTACACAGGTCCGACCTCTGTAAATCTTGCGCGGGAAAATTAAAAAACAGGTATTTGGTGCCGTTTGCCGGCGGGAGGGATTCAATCATAACATTGGAAAGGCTGAAAAAGTCCGCCTTCGCCAAGGCTTCCACCTTCGCTTCTCGAGCTTCGGCGGACAAGTCGGCGGGCAAGCAAAAGAAAAAAATCGCCTTGTTTCTGGTAAATCCCTCAAAACAAATTCAAAAAGCCGTAAGGATTTCCAATATAAAAAAACAGATAATTATAAAAAGAGAAATTGATAAAAAATTGCTGAAATTAAATAACAAGGGATACCTTAACGGCCACACTCCCTTTACCGCCGTTTTGTCTTTTTTGAGCGTTTTTTGCGGCGTTTTATTCAATTATAAAAATATTGTTTTTTCCAATGAAAAAAGCGCTGATGAAGGCAATGTAAAATACCTCGGCAGAATAATCAACCACCAATGGGCAAAAAGCTCTGAATTTGAAAGAATGTTTAAAAAATATTGCAAAAATTATCTGGCAAAAAATATAAATTATTTCAGTTTTTTGAGAAAATATACGGAACTTGAAATTTCCAAAATGTTCACAAAATATCCCGAATATTTTCCTGTTTTTTCCAGTTGCAATGTCGGTATGAAGATAAAAGGCCCACCTTCGCTAAGGCTTCGGCGGGTAAAATGGTGCGGAAATTGCCCAAAGTGCCTGTTCGTTTACACGACTTTATATCCGTTTTTGGACAAAAAACAACTTTTTGAAATTTTTGGCAAAGATATTTTTGAAAACAAAAAACTTTTGCCAGCAATGAAAGGTTTAATGGGACGAGAAAAAACAAAGCCATTTGAATGCGTAGGCACTTACAGGGAAAGTAAGAAAGCATTGAAACTCTGTTTTAAAAAAGCCAAAAAATCAGGAAAGATTCCTTATCTTTTGCAAAAATTAAATGATTTTAAATGAATTACGAAACAAGAGAATAAAGGGTGTTAGCTCCGCACCAACTCCACCCTTTTGGAAAAGAGCGGGGCGGTACGGGACGAGAATTGCGATTCTCGGTTTTGGCCGGGAGGGCCAGGACAGTTTTTTGTTTTTGAGAAAATTATTTCCCCAAAAAATTTTGGGAATAGCGGACCAAAACCAACATCCAACATCTAATATCCAACATCTAAAAAATGTTAAACGGCATCTGGGCGAAAATTATCTAAAAGCGCTGAAAAATTACGATTTGATCATTAAATCGCCTGGAATTTCTCCAAAAACCATAAAATCCCATCTGACAAAAAAGCAGACGGTCACATCACAGACCGAGATTTTCTTTAACAGCTGCCCCGGAACAATTATTGGCGTTACCGGAACAAAAGGGAAAAGCACTACCGCCTCGCTAATCTATACGGTTTTAAAGAATGCCGGCTTCAGAGCGCGTCTGGTCGGAAACATCGGCGGGCCGGTTTTAATGTCTTTATTGGAAGCAAGGACAGGAGACATTTTTGTTTACGAACTTTCATCTCACCAATTGATGAATTTAAAGAGAAGCCCTCATATCGCCGTATTTTTGAATGTTTATCCTGAACACCTGGATTACTATAAAAATTTTCAGGAGTATGTTACGGCCAAGGCCAATATAACCAAACATCAGACAAAAAAAGACTTTTTGATTTATAATTCAGAAAACAAAATTGTCAGAGAAATCGCAAAAAAATCAAAGGCAAAAAAAATTCCCATACCTACGAATTACGAATTTATTACGAATATACGAATTAAAAACCTAATTCCTTTAGAAAATATAGGAGCCGCCATTGCTGTCGCAAAAATTTTTGGCATTTCAAAAAGGACAATCATAAAAGTAATTAAAAATTTCAAACCCCTGCCTCACCGAATGGAATATATTGGCAATTTTAAGGGAATTAAATTTTACAATGACTCGCTTTCAACCATTCCGGAAACTGCTATAGGGGCCTTAAATTTTTTAGGAAAAAATGTTCAAACTTTAATTTTAGGAGGATTTGACAGGGGATTGGATTTTACAAATTTGGCAAAAAAAATTCTCAAAAGCGATGTTAAAACTTTAATCCTTTTTCCGGCCGCAGGCGAACGAATTTGGAAAACAATCAACAAGGAAGGAAAATCCGCAAAACTTCCAAAATCATTCTTTGCAAATACCATGAAAGATGCTGTAGCTTCGGCCTGCAAATACACCCCTAAGGGAAAAATTTGCCTCCTTTCTCCGGCTTCCCCGAGTTTTGGCGTTTTTAAAGACTACAAAGAAAGGGGAGACTTATTTAAGAAATGGGTAAAAAGATTTGGTAGAAAATAGGGTGAAATGGTATAATATAAATAGAGTTTGTCCGTGACCCCATTAGATAATTATCTGATGGGGGAGCGGTTACAAACTCTGCGAACTTTATTTTGCAGCTCCGCCCCGTTAGATATGAAATTATCTAACGGGGCAAGTCGGACTGCCCCCGCCTCCTAAGCTTTACAATTTAAATAATAATAATATAAAAAGTTTATCCTCGTCCCTTAAGTAAGTTTATTTTTTAAAATAACAGCATAGGGGGCGGGGTTGCCCTCACGGGCAAAATTGGCATGGACACAATCATCAAAAATGCTCACATTGTTGACGGTACCGGAAAAAAAATGTTCCGGGCCGATATTGGAATTGAAGGTGAAATAATCAAAGCAATGGGCGAGCTGACAAATAAAAAAGCGAATCTGATAATTGATGGAATGGGACTTTATATTGCCCCGGGTTTTGTAGACATCTTAAATCACTCCGATTCCTTCCTAACTATCTTTCTTATGCCCGAAGCCCAAAGTCTTGTGTCTCAGGGAATCACTACCGTTCTTGGCGGAAATTGCGGTTCTTCTTTGGCTCCCTTGCTCAATGGGCAGGCAATCAGGTCAATTCAAAAATGGGGAGATATCACAAAAATAAACATTAATTGGCGGGAAGTGGGCGACTTCCTTGAAATTATAGAAAGAATCAGATTTGGAGTAAATTTTGCTACCCTGGTCGGACATTCTACCATAAGAAGGGGATTAATCGGCGATGTTTATCGCTCATTGCTCCCGAAAGAAATGGAAGACATGAAATATTTATTAAATGAGGCGTTAAAACAGGGCGCGTTCGGTCTTTCCTACGGCCTTGCTTATTCTCACGCAAAAATTGCCCCGCAGGAGGAACTTATAGATTTGGCAAAAATACTAAACAAGCACAATGGAATTTGTTCAATTCATCTGCGAAATGAATCGGAAGAAATACTTTCCGCCATTAACGAAGCTCTGACCATAGCTAATTATTCCCAGGCCTCGCTTGAAATTTCCCATTTTAAAGTCATGGGCGAGAATTTCTGGATTAAATGGCCCAAAGCCATTCAACTTTTGGAAGAATCGTCCCGTGGAGGAATAAATATCAATTTTGACGTTTATCCCTATGAAGTAGCGAGCATGATTTTCCATGTTTTTCTTCCGGATTGGATTAAAAAAGGCGGGAAAAACGAAATGATAAAACAATTGGAAAAAACCGAAATAAAAGCGAAGGTAGTGGAAGAACTGAAAAAAAATAAATTAAATATCGGGGATTTTATTCCCTCTGTTTCGCCTCTTGACGGCGCGGTTATCGGAAAAACCATAGCGGCAATTGCCGCTTCCCAGGGGAAAAGCGTGGAAGAAACCGCCATTGACTTGCTGACTGCTTCCAGAGGACGCCTTATTGTGTTTGCTCCGGCTATCTCCCGAGGAAATTTAAAACAAGGCGTCATTCATCCTTTATCCATTATATCAACCGATGGGGCCGGTTATGATTTGGATTACGGAAAAAATACGGGCGAGATGATACACCCCCGCTCTTTTGGCGCCTTTCCAAGGTTTCTGAAAAAATACGTGGTTGAAGACCAAATCATTACATGGGAAAAAGCGATTCAAAAAATAACCAGTATTCCGGCAAAAAAAATCGGTCTAAAAAAGCGCGGAGAAATCAAAAAGGGATTCTATGCCGACTTGGTGGTTTTTGACCCAAAAACAATTTCTGACAAAGCTGACTTCACCAATCCCTACCAACTTTCAGACGGAATAGAATATGTCTTTGTAAACGGAGAAATGGCGATAAGGGGCGGAAAATTAACAAAAATAAGGGCGGGCAAAGTATTAAGAAGAAAGTAGACAATGAAAAACAAAAGAAGTTATGCGTCAAAAAATCCCGACTATATTTTATTCTTTGCCATTTTGGCCTTAGTAGGAATAGGATTTTTGGCGTTAGCTTCGGCATCGGCAATCCAGGCAAAAGAAAAATTTGACGACCCTTATTACTACTTAAAACATCAATTGATTTATGGATTCAGCGCCGGTCTTTTTTTTGGATATCTCGCTTATAAAATTAGATTGAAATTCTTTGAAAAATTATCTCTGCCGGTCCTTCTTTTAACATTTTTCTTATTGATTTTAGTTTTTCTGCCCAGCTTTGGATTTGTCCACGGAGGAGCGCAGAGATGGATTATTTTGGGACCGATATCTTTGCAGCCGGCCGAAATCGCGAAATTTACTTATATTTTATTTTTGGCAAATTGGCTGAAAAACAGGCAAAAGGAAATAAAAAGTTTTTGGGAAGGAATTTTCCCGTTTCTGGTAATGACGGGGTTTCTGGCCGGACTTTTAATTCTTCAGCCAGCCGTAGGAACAACGGGGATTATTTTAATATCGGCAGCGGCAATGTATTTTGCCGCCGGCGGCAAAATTATGCACATTGCCTATTGCGGGATTCTCGGAATTTTGCTTTTACTTCTCCTTATAAAGATTGCTCCTTACAGGATTGAAAGGATTCAAACCTTTTTAAATCCGGATGTTGATCCGCTGGGCATAAGCTATCAGGTCAATCAAGCGCTGATTGCCATCGGCTCGGGTGGAATAAGCGGATCGGGATTCGGCAATTCAAGCCAAAGATATCATTTTATCCCCGAACCAATGGGCGATTCTGTATTTGCCATTTACGCCGAAGAAACCGGATATATCGGTTCGGTTTTTTTAATAGGGCTTTTTATCCTTTTCGCCTGGAGGGGATTGAAAATCGCCATTAATTGTCAGGATAAATTTGCAAAATTGGCCTGCGTTGGAATTGTGTCATGGATGACTCTTCAGGCCTTCATTAACATTGCCGGAATATCAAAAGTTCTTCCCCTGACCGGCGTTCCCCTGCCTTTTATAAGCTACGGCGGTTCGGCCCTGGCCATTACAATGGCGGCCTCGGGATTGTTATTAAATATTTCAAAACATACCAATGATTAGCGGATATCGCGGATAAAAGCGGATATCGCCATTTATTAGCGGATACCGCGGATAAAGCGGATGTCGCGGATAAATTAATCCGTCGAATCCGCCAAAATCCGCGCAATCCGCCAGTAATGTTTAACGGCGCAATCCGCCAAAATCAGCGTAATCCGCTGATAGTTAATGAGAATACTTTTAACGAGCGGCGGTACCGGAGGGCATATTTATGCCACAGTTGCTGTTGCCCGCGCCCTTCAAAAAATATCTGACGAGCAAAAACTATTTCTGGAAATGATTTTTGTCGGGCCGGATGATTTTTCCGTAATAAAAAACAAAAAAATTCTTGCCGGAAAGCTAAGAAGGTATTTTTCTTTGGAAAATTTTGTTGACTTCTTTAAAATTATCATCGGATTCTGGCAGGCTTTCTGGCAGGTTTTTTGGTATATGCCCGATATTATATTCGGCAAGGGCGGATACGGAAGCTTTCCTGTTCTTCTTGTCGGAATACTGTTTAAAATACCAATATTAATACACGAATCGGATTCCACCCCCGGTTTAACAAACAAGATTCTCGCTCCATTTGCCAAAAGAATTACTTTTTCATTTCCGGAAAGCGAAAAATATTTTTCTGCAAAAAAAAGATTGCTCACCGGCCACCCGATAAGAGAGGAGGTTTTATCGCCGGGTAAGCAGGAAGCCGGGTCAGTTCTTAAACTTGTCGGCGACAAACCGGCAATCTTCTTTATCGGGGGAAGCCAGGGAGCAAAAAGAATAAACGACATTCTGCTTGAAATTCTGCCGGATTTGTTAAAAAAATACGAAGTTTTGCACCAATGCGGCGAAAATAATTTTAAAGAAGTAAAAGGCGAGGCCGACGCCATATTTCTTGCCCAAAAAATAAATCGGGAGTATTATCATCTCTACGCAACTCTTTCGGAAAAAGAAATGGGGTGCGCTTATGTCGCTTCCGACCTGATAATTGCAAGGGCGGGAGCTGGAACTATTTTTGAAATTGCGGCCCAGGGGAAACCAAGCATTCTTATTCCCTTGCCGACAGCCGCCGGCGACCACCAGGTAAAGAACGCTTATGAATTTTCCAGGGACGAAAGAGCCATTGTTTTTGAAGAGGCCAATTTTACTCCGCATTTTATTCTTCAGGAAATCACCAATCTTTTGGAAAACAAACCAAGATTGGCAAAAATGGGAGCCAGCGCAAAAAAATTCTCCAAACCCGACGCCGTCAAAACCATTGCCAAAGAAATAATCAGGTTGGCCGCTACATAAAATCCAATATCCAATATCCAATATCTAATATCTAAAAGGTATGTTCAGAGTCAGAATAGCCCCATCTCCAACCGGATTTCTCCATATCGGTACCGCGCGTACCGCTCTTTTTAATTATCTTTTTGCCAAAAAGAACAAAGGAATTTTTATTGTCAGAATTGAAGATACTGACTTTGAAAGGTCAAAACCTGAATACGAAAAAGAAATTTTGGAAAGTCTTTCGTGGCTCGGGCTAAAATGGGATAAATTTTGCAGACAGAGCGAAAGGAATAAAATTTACGCAAGATACCTTAAAAAACTTTTGAAGGAAAACAAAGCATATTATTGTTTTTGCGGCAAAGAAGAACTGGAGACCCAAAAAGAAAAACAATTGGCGAGCGGCCAGGCCCCAAGATATTCCGGAAAATGCGCGAAATTATCGCCCAAGGACGCGGAAAAATTAAAAAAAGAAGGGAAACCATCGGTTATCAGATTCAGGGTTTCGCCGGAAAAAGTAATTTTTGACGATTTAATCAGGGGAAAGATTGAATTTGATTCTTCGCTTTTTGGCGATATTGTGATTGCCAAGGACGAAAACACCCCTCTTTATAATTTTGCCTGCGTTGTTGACGATTATGAAATGAAAATCACCCACATTATCAGGGGAGAAGACCACATTATGAATACCCCAAAACAAATTTTAATGCAAAATGCCCTGGGATTTAGTTCTCCGCAATTCGCCCATATCCCGTTTACCCTGGGGCGGGACCGCAGCAAACTTTCAAAAAGACACGGCGCCACCGCGATATCTGAATACAAAAAACAGGGCTATCTCGCCGAGGCCCTGATAAACTTTATGGCCTTGCTTGGCTGGAATCCGGATACTGACAAGGAAATCTTTACGATTGTCGAACTAATAGATGAATTTTCGCTGGAAAAAATGCAAAAAAGCGCGGCAATTTTTAATATTGAGAAATTAAACTGGATTAACGGTTATTACATTAGACATAAATCCATAAACGAGCTAACAAAACTGTGTTTGCCTTATTTGATTGAGGCGAAATTGATAGAACCAGCGAATGAAAAATCAAAAATCAAAAATCAAAAATACAAAATACAAATCAAAAATCAAAAATATATAATAAAAGAAACGGGCGAAATAATAAACGAGAAATGGCTGCAAGATATTGTGCGACTATCTCAAGAAAGATTAAAAAAGCTTTCGGAGATAGGGGAGTTATCCGATTTCTTTTTTAAAGATAAGCTTGATTATGACAAAGAACTTTTGCGATGGAAAAATATGACAGACGAGGAATTAAAAAATTCTTTGGAAAAACTCAAAGAAATAATTTCCAAAATTGAAGAAAAAAATTTCAAAAAAGAAATTCTGGAAAAACTATTAATGGAAGAAAGTGATAGTAGGGGAGTGGGCCCCGCACCAGAGTCGCCTTCGGCAACACGGTACGGGGCAAAAGACAGGGGAAAACTCTTTTGGCCATTAAGGGCGGCGCTTTCGGGAAAGAAGGCCTCTCCCGGGCCCTGCGAAATAGCCGAAGTTTTGGGGAAAGAAAAAACATTAAAGCGCATCAAAGATGCATTAGAAAAATTTTAAAATTTACAAATAAAAATGCTACTTTCTTTTTGAAAGTAGCATTTAAGGGCAAATAACTTTATAGAACGAATCCCCAATGAAGGGGGGTCTGGGAAATCAACGCGACAATCAAAATGCATATCCAATTGAGCGGTCCCCAAATTAACGCTGTAACGTGGGCAAATATACGATCGCCCGTTGTTATGGTTGATTCATTAAGGCCAATCAAACAAGCAAGCCCCCAACCGCTTCCGATTAGCCCAATTAGGTACCAACCAATCCCCATGAAGACATAATAAACTTTTCTCATCTTTTTCACCTCCTTTTTCAGATTTTCAAGTTGCTGTTTCTTTCGAGAATGGCGATTAGTACTCATTATTCTAAAATCCCGCTAACGATAATTTCCGATAAATTCCAAGAAGTCTCTCTATACGTTCAAGGTCCTTGGAGGTTACATTCTCTTCATAGTCGCATTCCCGCAGGTTCAGATAATTAAAGCAGCAGAACGGTTTGAATTCTCCAAGTAGGCAGCCTTGTCCTCCCAGAAACAAACAGGGATCTATCTTGGTTTCTTCCTTTCTTTTTTTAAGGAAATCAAAATCCGGAACGGGAAAGTCGAAATTGGCCGAGTGGCAAATCAGGATATCCTCGTTCGTTATATTTCCGATAACGTATTGTTTGCAGCATCGTCCTTGGCAGTTTTTGCAGTTTTTCCCCATTGATTTGCAAAAAATCTCCGTAAGTTCCCTTCGGATGATTATCAAATCGTTGAGCCTGGAACGCACTTCCTTGCTTTTCAGGATTTCGTCAAAATTGACTAAAACTTCTTTTACTCTTCCCAGAAATTTTCCGTATTGTTCGTTATGGCCGGGCGCGGCCTCGTTTATGCTCACTTTTTCTCCTTTTTAAAGAACAGAATAAAAATATGAAACTTAAGAGTTCAATTTTATTTTATCATATTATCATAATTTTGTCAATAGTTTTTTTGCTTTTGCCCAAAGCGGGGGTTTTGACTGAAGAAATTCGGGATCCCAATTTCCAAAAATATAATCGGGAAGTTGAAAAACTGAAACAGGAAATTGAAGCCAAAGAAGCGAAGGTCAAAGAGCTTGAAGAACAAGCGGCGGCTTACAAAAAAACCATTGACGAGAAAAAAGGCGAAGCCAACACTCTGGTAAATAAAATAGTGGTTCTGGACAGCCAAAGAAAAAAGCTGGAAACCGAAATCAATATAACCCAGACCCAGATAGAAGGGGCAACGATTTCAATTGAAAAATTGACTCTGGAAATTAAAACCAAGGAGATTGAAATAGAAACTCTGAAAAAAAGAACAGGCGCGATATTAAGAACCATCAGGGATTATGACGAAATTGATTTGGCGGAAATTATCCTTGAGGGAAATAATTTTTCCGAAATTTTTAACATAGCCGAGGCGGTCCAGATTTTACAGGAAGAAATCCAGGAAAAACTGAAGGCCCTGAAAGTTCTTAAATCAAAGCTGGAAGGGGACAGGCAAGAGCTTGATTCGCAAAAAGAAGAACTGGAAACTTTCAATGACGAACTTCATTATAAAAAAGTGGTGGTTGAAGGGGAGCGCGGCAAGAAAAAAGAACTGCTGAACGTTACCAAAGGGCAAGAAAATAAATTCCAGAAATTATTGAATGATACCAAAGCGCAGCAGGAAACGATTCAAAAGGACATATATGAGTTGGAAAGCAAAATGCGCTATTTGATTGACCCGGCAAAAATCCCGGCTGCCCAGAAAGGACTCTTTGCCTGGCCCTGCGAGGGAATTATAACCCAAGGTTACGGCCCAACCTCAAAAACCGGCTTTATAAATGATTTTTACACTTTTCATAATGGAATTGATATCGCTTCAAGCGTTGGCACTCCGATTAAAGCTCCTGCCTCCGGCAAGGTAGTTGCCTCGGGCACAAACGGCAACTATGCTTATGGTAATTGGCTTGCGATTGACCATCAGAACGGTTTAATTACGCTCTACGCCCACCTTTCCGCTAAAAAGGTAGTAGTGGGACAAGAAGTCAAAAAAGGCCAAATTATAGGATATATGGGCTCTACGGGCTTTTCTACCGGCTCCCACCTTCATTTTACGGTTTATGCGGCAAATACCTTTGAAACGCAGGAAAAATGGTATGGATTATTGCCCATCGGCGGTTCGCTTAACCCGATGAATTACCTTTAATATAGAAGCCTAAATACGCCCGGGATAACGCCCATTAACGCCAGCAGAAGCCTAATTTATTATAAAAAACGTAAATCTGGCATAATTTGAGGGCGTAAAAAAGCTTCTACAAATTGTGCGACATTTAGGGGCTTGCTTACCTCCTTGGGTATGCTATACTTAAAATTAGAATATATGAGCATCAGAACCACTATAATCATCTTAATAGTGTTGATTCTTATACCAATTATAATGGAAAGGGTAGAGGTATCCTTTTTTGACCTTTTCAAAAATCCCAAAGAGGCCTTTCCAAAAGCCGTTCAGGGCGTATGGACATTTTATAAGAATTTAGTTTCCAATTGGATAGGGGGCTGGATAAACAATATCATTGAAGAAAAAATCAAAGGAAAGAAAATTGAAATTGAGTTAAAATAATACAATATATAGAAAGTTAGGGGAGTGCCCCATTTTTAAATATGTGGGACGACCCACAATGTAGGTTAAGGCCACTTCTATATTTAAACTAGGAAAACCCCTCCCCCGGACGCCGAAAATCGCCGTTTTTTTGGACTCCTAATACTATATAAAAATGATATGGAAAAAACAGAAAAAACAATTATAAAATATATTCCGGATTTTTTAAATTATTGCGCAGTGGAAAAAGGTTTGTCCCAAAAAACCCAGGAGAATTATGGCCGATACTTACAAAGGTTTATTCTCTGGCTCCGGAATTCAAAAAAAGAAGATCTTAAACCCCACGAACTGACCCCGGAAGCCATCTGGGACTACCGCTTATACCTATCAAGATGTACTACCGAAAGCGGCAAACCCCTTAAAAAAGCTACCCAGGCCTATTATTTAATCGCTCTACGCGCTCTTTTGGGCTATTTTGTGGCCAAAGACATAGTTTCTATCCCACCGGACAAAATAACCCTTCCAAAGGACGCTAAAAGCGAAAAACTGGTCAAATTTCTTACCTTAGAGCAGGTAGAAAAGCTTCTGAATGCCCCGAATACCGAAGATACCGAATCCCCCATTGGCCTGCGGGATAAAACCATTTTGGAAACTCTATTTTCAACCGGGCTAAGAATAGCCGAGCTTGTCGCATTGAACAAAGAACAGTTTGCCAACTTAAAAGGCAAAAATGATTTTGAGGTGGGAATAATCGGCAAGGGAGGTTATCCCCGGACTGTTTATTTTTCAGAAAGAGCTCTCTCTTGGCTGAAATCCTATCTTGAAACGCGGGACGATAAAGAAAAGGCCCTCTTTGTTAACTACAGGGCGAAAAAAGGAAATGTCGGTGGCCGGCTTAATCGTCGTTCAATTGAAAGAATGGTTAAAAAATACGCGATTTTGGCAGGGATTCCCCTATTCACTACCCCACACACTCTTCGTCATTCTATGGCAACCGACCTTTTGGAAAAAGGAGTTGATTTGAGAACCATTCAGGAATTTCTGGGCCACAGAAGTATCCTTACAACCCAGGTCTATACCCATGTAACCAATAAAAGATTAAGAGATACCCATCGCCAATTCCACAGCTTAAGCAAAGAGTCCGAGGAGCCGACAGAAGAATCGGAACCGGAGGAAGGACCAGAAGAAAAAGTTTAGACCAATCCCCTACTCTGTGCGCTAATAGTTAGCCATTGGGTTTTAGCCATTAGTACTTTTAGTATTTTTAAAGTTCTATAAAGAATATTTATTTCAAAAATAAAAATCCATTTTATAATTTATGGATTTTTATTTTAATTATCTGGCTACTGACGACTGACGGCTAGTGGTCTTATTTTAAAATGTATAAACGTCGCACAATTATGTTTTGCAACATTGTCTTCAAAATGTCGCAAAACATTTTTTGGTTTTTGGCAATAAAAAACAGCCTTTCGCGGTTGATTGCCCGCCGTCTATTGACATTTAATTATTAATGCTATACCATAAGCAGGTAAGTGTTCTCATTATGTTTTCTCTTTCCTTATGCAATTAAGTATAAGCTGAAGGCAGAAGCTAAAAGAGAAGGTCGCCTTACAATTTATATCAGTTAATTTGTTCTTTTGCCGATGAAAAAGCAAAAGAACCATAAGGAAATGGCTAAAAAGTTATATGTTGGCGGTTTATCCTACGACACGACCGAGGATACGTTGAAAGACACGTTCTCCAAGGTTGGCAAAGTTGAAACCGCGACCATTATTCTTGACAAAATGTCTGGCCGCTCCAAGGGATTTGGATTCGTGGAAATGTCCACGGATGAAGAAGCCCAGAAAGCTATTGAAAAACTCAATGGCAAAGAATTGGATGGCCGTTCAATAACTGTCAATGAAGCCCGCCCAATGACCGAAAGGGCTCCTCGCCGGGATTTTAATCGCGGAGGCGGAGGCCGGGGATTCGGCGGCGGACGCAGGGATAATTGGTAAATCAATTATAGAGTAGGAGGAGAAGCGTCCTCACTACTATATTATCGGTTCGCTCGATCAAAATGTGTGAGTAAACTCACCCATTTCTTCCTCGCTGCCGATAATTACTACAAAAACACAAAAACCCCGTATGGGGTTTTTGTGTTTTGCTAAACTTGAATCAAAGCAGTTTGAATTTATTAATTACCAAACCGAAATTATAACCGAGATATTGGGCGCTGTCTCGGCAATAAGCCATTCGGTCGGTAAAAATCTCAAAATATTCCATAACCGGAGTAAAATTCGCGTCAATTCTTAGAGTCAGGGTGATTTTTTTCCTTTGTTTGTCAATTTTTAATTTTGAAAAAGTGGCGGCGTAATTTACCCTGTCGTGAATGTCCTCTTTTATTTTTTCTATTTTTCCTTCCAGAACGCGGCTGCGATGGACATCGGATTTGTCCGCCAAAACGACAATGGCTGAAATGGGGCTTGCCAGCTTCATTTCCAGGCCCTTATCGTGATTGGCAATCGCCTGCATAACAAGGGAAACGTCTTTTGGATTCTCTCTGCAGAAAACCTGCTGAAATAAAATCGCTCCCCAGTAGTGATGCTGGGTTCTGCCGATAAAATTTCCGATGTCGTGGCAGAATCCGGCAATCGCCGCCAACTCCTGTTCTGCCTTGGAAAGGCCGATTTCGTTTGCGATTGTCCTTGCCCTGTCGGCAACCAGGTTGGCATGGCGCAATCCATGTTCGGTAAATTGAAGCTTTGCCAAAGCTCTTTCCGTTTGGCGGATAAATTCCAAAATTTGCGGATTATCTTTTATCTTTGAAAAAGTAAACATAGATTATATAATTTTAAAGCTTATTTTTCAATTTGTCTATTTGTCCAAATTCAAAAATTCTTAATTTTGTCAATTTAAAAAAATTCAGCTTATTTTCTTCAGCAGAAAATAAATAATGATAATCGCGATTATTATTAATAAAATAAATATTATAGTTTATTAACACAAGCGAGGAAATCAAGTCTGACTTGATGACCGAGCGAAGTGTTAATATAGTAAGGAGGATATCGCTCTCCTCCTACTCTATTTTTGAATTGAAATCATCGCCGGCTTTCCGTTTTTAACATCGCCGTTATTCCAGTCATGAATCGCTTTTTCCAAAACCTGATAAGAATAAGTGAAATTGGCTCCGCGCCTCGTGCCCGGATCACTCACAATAAACTTATCCGGGGTGTAGCCCTTAATTACAAGCATGTGATAAACAGGGCCTGGAGGGGTAAAATAAGGATTTCCAAGCATCCGGCCGGCCGCCGGCGCAATAACCGAATTGCCTTTAACTAATTCCCTTTTAATATCATCCAAAGAAATATCATAGCGGACTTCAGCTTTATAGCCGAAATAATCTCTAATCAGTTGAGCGGTTTGCTCGGCCGAAATGCTCGTACCAAAATTGTAATTTTTGGTTTCAAAATTTACTATTTCCTGGATTTCTTTGGCAGCGATATCCGGCTTAACGACTTTCTGCTGAAAATAATAATCAATTGTCAAAACCGCCGCCTCCTCGCAGGCCTGATCAAAAGGGGGTTTCCAATTGGCCAAAGGCGCTTGACAAATAAAAGGGATATCCAGCGTAAATGATTCTGGCAATTGGCTTTCCGGTTCTTTTCGCAATTCAAATTCCCGTTCGGGGTAAAAATCAAGCTCGGTTTGCTCAACGGAAATAATGTCATTCCACTTATAGCCCAAAGAATTAAAAATCTCCGGCGACTCAATCCATCTTTTTTGTCCGTTTTTTATAACCCAGACTTTTATATCGTCTTTTGCCCGCAAGAGCGCTCCGTCGGGATATAAAATATTTTCAAAACCAAAAGAGGGTATTGCCAGAAAACTGAAAACCAACCCCAGAAATATTGCCAAAATGATAACTCCATTTTTCATAAAAATTTATTTCTTATAATTCAGTATATCACAAAAAACAAAAAGAGGCCTGATTTTTGAGGCCTCTTTTAAAATAAATCTTTATTTCTTTTCCTCTTCTTTCTCTTTTTCGTCCTCCGCGCAATCGCCGGAACACTGTCCCTGTCCGCATTTACCGCGCTTTTTGTCTTTCTTGCAATCTTTGTCCTTCTTGCAATCCTTATCAGCCATTTGCATCACCTCCTTTCTTTTTTTTAATGAGCAAAATTATGGCTCCTATCGCGCCGACCAAAAACGCTATCGGGCAGGCAACAAGCGCCAAAAAGAAAAATACTGGTTCGTCTCCCAGGCCTATTCTGTCCCAAAAATCTTGGCCAAAAAAGTAAATAAACAAGCCGTAAACAAGATTGTGCAGGATGGAAAAAATAAAAGCTCCTACTGCCGAAGCGCCTGTTAATATCAGAAATTTTTTAAGTCGTCCCCCTGTCTTTTCTTTAATCGCAAAAATCAGCAAAGCTATGCCAAGCGCCACAAGAACAATAACCGAGATTTTGAAAAAAGGCCTTGCCAAATCCCTGACCGCCGGAGCTATTATCAAGCACATAACCCAGACAAAAACAAAGATTAGCGCCCAAAATATTGTTAATGTTAAATTTTTCTTCATACAATTTTATTTTACCAGAAATCAAAAATTTAAACAATTGATTTCATCAAAATCATCAGGCCAATTCCGAGCAAAAAAACAAAAAAATTAATCTTTGAAGTTTTTTCCTTAATTTCGGGAATTAAATCCGAGCAGGCAACATAAATAAAAGTGCCGGCGGCAAACGGCAAAAGAAAAACGATGGAATCGCCGATTTTTCCATAAAGAAAATAGCCCAAAATCCCGCCAAAAATCGCCGTAATCCCGGACAGGAAATTCAAAAAAAGAGCTTTTGTTTTTTTGAAGCCGCCGTAAATCAAAACTCCGAAATCGCCGATTTCCTGCGGAATTTCATGCAAAACTATCATGATTGAGGTCATAATGCCAGTTGGCAGAGAAACTACGAAAGAAGCGGCAATGATTATGCCGTCAATAAAATTATGCAGGCCGTCCGAAAGCAAAATTAAATAGGAAAAAGATTTTATTTCCGGATGCCGCGTTGAGTGATGATGATGCCATTTGATAAAATGTTCCAGGATGAAAAAACCGCAAAAGCCGAGAAGCAAAAACAAAAAGAGATTTAAAACTTGATCTGGCTCAACTTTTTCAATTGCTTCTGGAAGCAGATGCAAAAATGCGCCGCCAATCAGCGCTCCGGCCGAAAAAGCAACCAAAATTAGAAGAATTTTATTGAGCAACTCTTCTCTCAAAACCAAAGTCAACGCGCCGATAAACGCGACTAAGCTTATCAGAAATGTGGCAAGAATAATAAAGAATAAAGTGCTCATTAAAAATTTTAAAAAATCAACCAATTTCGGTTGATTTTTAGCATTAAAAATACGCCTCCAAATTTATCTTTGTGTATTTTTTCAGGTTTTTCAGGTCTTTTTCACTCAATTTTTCCATTATATTTTGCCAATGAATGGAAACCCAGTCCCCCACTTCCAGTTTCGGCGCCAGCAATTTATTCCAGACAACTTCTTTTTCAACCGGATTTCCCAAAGCAAACTTCTTCCCTTTTTTCTCCAACGGCTGATAATTATCAATTAACACCTTGAGCTTTTTGATATTTGATTTTTGATATTTAATATTTCTTACTCTCCCCCACTTTATCAGACAGCAATCCAGCAAATTTTCGTCCAGCTTGCCAGAGAGCGTCCCGACATTCAATACATGAAAACTGTGATGAGGCAAAAAATCGGAGGAAAGTTTTTTTACTTTTGGTAGAAGTTCGTTCCCTATCCAATAAGCCCTAACTACTCTCTCGTCCAGAAAATCTTTTTTATTGTTGGATTTTGCAATCAGCCTGTAATAAGGGCAAGCCGCTTTAAAGCTTTCTATGATTTCCCTGATTTTCTTTTCGGAAACTTTCTTTCCGGAAAGAAACTCGGAAATTGTTTTTCTTTTTGATTTTTCTTTGGGACCGCAAAGGCCTAAAAGATTTGGCGCATATCCGTAGATAAGAGCCAACTTATATCCTGACATATTCCTGAAGTTTTGTTGAGACATATTTTCCTCCTAAAATCAAAATTAATCCCAGTAATGTAAGGGAAACACCAAAAATTTCTCCGGGAATGATTATTGAATTTAAAAACACTACAGAAAGCAAAGTTGTAATTGGCGAGCCCAAAAGCAAAATGCAGGCAGCCCTGGAAACTGGCACGTACTTCAGTCCGCTATACCAGGTAATCACATAGCCAAAAAGGAATACGGAAGTAATCAAAACCCAAACCATCTGATTGGGCGTCAAAGCGCCAACCAAAGAGATTTGGCTTGTCATTAAAAGGAATAACAAAATAAAGAGCGAGCCAAAAAACATTCTGCCCCAGGCGACCACTCTTCCGGAAAGTCTTCTTAAAGTGTGTTTTGAGAGAACATTTTCTCCAGCCCAAAACAGAGCAGCCAAAACAATGTACAAATCTCCTATTCCAAAAGAATGAGGAATGGTTTTTAAAATTAAGGCCGAACCGGACAGCAAAAACAAAGCCCCAATTAAAAATTCCCTGCTAATTTTTTCTTTCAAAAAAACAGCGGCAAGTATCGCAACATATAAAAACATTGTCTTGTGAAAAAAAGAACCCTGGGCGGCCGTAGTCAGGGAAAGTCCTTTAAAAAAGAGTAAGAAAGGAACAGAACCGCCGATAAAACCGATAAGAACCAGCAAAATCCAATCTTTTTTTGCAAGAGACTTTAAAACTTTTAAATCTTTTAAGTAAATTAAAAGGCAGCTCAAAAACACGGCAACAACAATATTTTTTAGTCCGGTGAAAATATAGGGGTTTGCCAGAGAAACTCCGAATTTATTTATAAA
>Ga0066637_10000498_pt1 | contig 23751 bp, 28 predicted proteins | sample CryGeyCG2014_020_FD_62737 | JGI IMG/M metagenome (GOLD analysis project Ga0066637, IMG submission 62737) | Groundwater microbial communities from aquifer - Crystal Geyser CG08_land_8/20/14_0.20 | ecosystem: Environmental > Aquatic > Deep subsurface > Groundwater | place: USA: Utah: Grand County...
AAGTTTGGTAATGGGGCAAAGATTGATGCTCCAAAAGACTTGTTAGGTAGAAAAGTTTATGTTATTCTTAGGAAATAAGTTAATTAATACGCAAAGCTTTTTTAATCTTTTTCGCATTTATTGGATATAGAACATTTATATCGAACGCATTATATTCCCGTATTTTTTATGCGTTTGATACTAAGAAAATGCTCATAGCATTTTCGAGGTGCTCAGAAATGCGAATATTAATGCGCATTCCTGACAGATAGGAAACGCTGACGATTATTTAATGCGTTTACTATATTTATTAAAAGAGATATTATATTTTTATTCTTTATTTAAGACAGTAGCCATAGACCTTTTTATAAATCTCATCTACAATCTTAGGATATTCTGACTTATTTATTAATTTAGGATATGAAACTAAAAACATTGGAACAGGATTTTTATCTTTTGAATAAGTAGGTTGAACATAATTATATTTATTTATCTTGAAATTAACCCGCCTCCAAAAATCTATCCTTCTTTCAGCAATCTTTGTTTCTGGCCTTTCTGCTTCTGCAATAATAAATTTTTTATTTTCTCTGATAAATTTTTTTAATAATCGTGTTCCTCTTCCTTGGTTCCTTAACTCTTTTTTGATGGCTACATGCTCAATTAATGCAAAACTACCAAAATTCCATGTTTCTAGAATACCTATTAATGAATCTTTATCGTAAGCTGAATAGAAATTGTGAGATTTATTTCCAAATAATTTAATTAAATCCCCTAACCTTCTCCTTTCATCAGCCGGGAATGCTTCTTCATAAATTTTCCAAGCATCACTAAAATCTTTGTTGTTTTTTTCCAAGGTTTCTATAAGTTTCATGATATTAAACAGGAATTTGGTTTAATAAAGTTAATCGCGTTCAAAAATCTTCGCCCAGCCCCTTCTTTCTCTTTTTTTCCAATCACCTTTATGATAAACATAACTAATAATCAAAGGTAAAACAGAGGTTGCTTCTGCATAAACCATCTGCTCTTTACCTTCTACTTTTCCCCAAGAGCTTGCTTCTTTTAAAGTAGAACTTGAGCAAGCTCCATCTCTAAAATCAGCAACACCAATCTGAACAGCATATTTGTGCGGCCCTTCTTTCTTTCCTAAAACTTCTGCACAAACAACAGTATCCTGGATAAAATTCTTAGGAACACCCCCGCCAATCATAAATAATCCTGAAGCAGGAGACTTAATTTTTATTTCAGTTAGTTCTCTAAAATCAGCAACAGAATCAATTGAAACATACCCCTTGTGTTTATTTATTCTTTCACACTGATGAAGAACTAATCCCAAACCAGCACTTGAATCAGAAAAAGCAGGGCAAAAAATAGGAACATTATTATCATAGCAAACTTCAACAAGAGAACCTTTTTTCTTTGCATTTTCTTTTAAATATTTTCCCATCTCTCTAATAAATTCTCTTGAAGAATAAGGCCTTGGTTTTAATCTATCTGCGATTTCTTTAGCAGCTTTATCACAAACCTGTAACTCTTCTTCATCAATAAATGTGTCATAAATTCTATCAATATATAGATCTCTCAATTTCCTATCATCTACATTCGGATTTCCCTTGTAATGCCTGAATCCAAGAGCTTCAAAAAAATCCATATCAACAATACTTGCTCCTGTTGCAACAACTGCATCAACCATATTGTATTTTACCATATCAGAATAAATCTGCATACATCCAGCTGCGCTCGTGCTTCCCGCAATCGCAAGAAAAATTGAGCAGTTTTTATCCCTTATCATTTGATTGAAAAGCTTTGCAGCATTTGCTGTGTCTCTTGCTGTAAAAGACATGTTTTGCATAGATTGAATTATAGGAGTAGAATCAAATTTGGTTATATCTATATGTTCAACCTTTTCTTCTAAGAATTTCTGTTTTGCCTTTCTATTCATTTTTGCCATTTTTTATCATGGCTTTTCCACAGAGCCATTAAACTTATAATTATAATAAAAAATAAGCTTAAAATTGAAGGAAACTTAAAAGCAAAAGAAGTAAAAGATAAAACAACAGCCCCAACCAAACTAACAACAGCCAACCAAAAAAACCATTTTTTCCCTGCCCGCAATTCATCTCTGCAAAGCCAAGCTAACAAATAGCCAGCTGGAAAACCCGCGAGCAGTATCAAAGCATAAAGTAAGTTTTGCATAAAATATTTAAGAAAAGATTATTTTTAAATGTGATTAAATAGATGTTGAAGAGATTAATGGAAAGCCATCAATATTAATAATGAATGGGAAGAATTAAGGAGATGAAATCTGGGCAACCATAAGGTTTATAAATACAAATGTATACAATTGTAATATGTTAGTTTCAAATGCTTCAACTTTAATTTTGCTCGCAAAAGTTACAGTTTTGGAAAAAACACTGGGAATATTTGAAGAGATAGTTATACCAAAAAAAGTTTTCGAAGAAATTGTAGAAAAAAGAGAACTTTTTGATTCACAATTGATATTAAAACAAATAGAAAATAAGAAGATTATAATAAAAGAGATTAAAACTAAAGATACAACACAAATTTTATCACAATTTAGATTAGATGAAGGAGAAGCTGCAGCATATGCCCTTTACATAAAAGGAAAATACAAAGCATTATTAACAGATGACAAAGAATTAATAAAACTCTGCAGAATTGAAAATATCCCCTTTATTACTGCAATGGCAATTGTAATAAGATTAAATGAGAAAAACATCTTAACAAAAGAAGAAGCTCTTGAAAAACTTGAAGCTTTGTGTAGGATAGGAAGATACTCAAAAGAAATTTATGAATTTTTTAAACAGGAGGTAAAATAAAATGCAGATGGAAACTGTATCTGTAAGGATGAATAAAGAAGAAATAGAAAAAATTGCAACTTTGCTTAAAGAGAAAAGGTCAGAAATAGTAAGAACTCTTTTAAATGGTGGGAAAAAAATGCTTGCAATAGAACTCTATAAAGAGAAAAAAGTTTCTCTTGGCTTAGCATCAAGATTAGCTGGCTTATCATTAAGTGAATTTATAGATTTGTTAAAAGAATTTAACATAACACTTAATCTTGAGAAAGAAGATGTAAAACAAGCGTTGAGATACGCAAAAGAATTGTTGTAAGTTTAAGAGAGTTAAGCGAAAAGTCCCCTACTTTGATTTTTGAGGGAAAAGAAGTAAGGAGATAAAATGCGTTTCGCTTACCTCTTCGCAAGTTTCCACATTAATTCAAACTGCTTTCTATAAGAATCAGCTGCATCTTTATTTCTTATAATTATCAAATAATCTGGATTTCCCCATATTATTGTTTGGACAGCATCTCCATAAATCTGAACTGGATTTTTATTAAAATATTTTTCAGGAACTTTTCTATATTTTGAAGTGCCTTTTTGAAATATTCCTTTTGAGCCTTCTTTAATTATCACTCTTTCTTTAATTTTATAATTAATCATATCTCTTTCATATTGTTCATTAATTGTTTGTTGTTTAGAAAAAGGAACAGATTCATCAACTGCAGTACATAAAACTTCTTTATTTTTTGCATTTTTTAGTTGATTAATAATATCTCTTAAAGCTATTCTCAAGACATTTTTACCCTTATATGTTTCAACTATTAGAGGGGACTTTGATGCTTTGTCTAGCTGGTTTAGTTCAGGAAGCAATTGTTTGAAATTCTCTGTTTTTTCATTTAAAATTTCAGATATTAAATTAGGCTTAATTGCCTTAAACAACTTGGTTTTGCCTTCGATGATGCTGCTTACAAACCCTTTTTCAGAAAGTCTTTTTAGAGTATCATAAGTAACTTGTCTATAAAGCCCTGCTTTTTCAGCTAATTCATAAGCAGATATCTGCCCATGTGTAAGCAAGGCTAAATACACTTCTGTTTCGTAGCCCGTTAGCCCGATTTCTCTTAAAATCTCTTTGTTTATCATCTTTGAATATACGTATGATATCATACGAACATAATATATAAACCTTTCTACGCTTGCATTAACAACTACTAAAAAGTAGTTATTAAATAAATATCATGGAGGTTAAAATGATAGAAGAAATAAACAAAAGGACACTAAGAGAAAAATTAAAAGATGTCGCGATTGTTGGAACACTAATCGGGGCTCCTTTAATTGCATTAGTAACCGGGGTTAAACTTAGCGCTAATCTAGAGTCTGGTATGTCAGACCAATATAACAGATATAGAATTGTTTCAGAACAAATCAGAACGATAACTCATCGAGGATTAGAAGTAGATTACTCCTCTCTTGAACAAGAGCATGAAAACCTTGCTAGAGATCCGGCAGTTATTGCAGAGGAAGTAGCATATAATAAAGCAAAGGCCGTACACGGGATTCCAATTTGCTTAGGGGGTACATTGCCTTTTGGGGTACTTGGTTCAGCAGCTTACTTAGCTAGAAGAATAAGGAGATAGATTAAATAATTCTTTCTTTTCCCCTCACCGCAACCTATTTAATTTATCTTTTCTTGAGTTTTTTATGCGTTTCGCAATAGTTTATTCAAGATTAGACAAAGCAGGAGTAAGCATAGTTGAACAGCTGAAAACCTTTTTCCTGCCTCAAATTCCGATTATAGAACTAAAAAAAGAAACAATTTATTCAGATGTGCTAAGTGAGAAAAAATTTCCAGAGCTCAGAAATATTGATTTTATTGTTTTTGCATCCCGTCATAAATCAAAGAAAGGTAATCCAAGCTTATCCTTGCACGCTCCTGGAAACTGGCGCAATGCAGATTACGGAGGCAAAGAAGGAAAAATATGCAAAACATCTGCATTTGTTTTAAAATATTTGTTTCAAGAAATTAACAAAAACGCGCAAGAACAAAAACTTGAAGGTTATGAAGTAACTATGGAAGTTACACATCACGGCCCTTTAATTGAAAAGCCGTGCTGTTTTATTGAATTAGGAAGTTCTGAAGCACAATGGAATGAAAAAGAGCCGGCAAAAGTGCTTGCAAAAACCATCTTAAGCTTACAAGATTACAAAGAAAATAAAGAGTGGATTCCATGTATTGCTATCGGAGGCCCGCACTACTGCCCCAACTTTAATAAAATCCAGCTAAACAGCAAGTATGCAATTTCTCATATAATCCCAGAATACTCTTTGCCTTTAACAGAAAGCATGCTAAAAGAAGCAGAACAAAAAACAACAGAACAAATTAAGCAAGTTATTCTAGACTGGAAAGGTTGCGGAAAAAGTGAAGAAAGGCAAAAAGCTCTTGAAATTATAAAAAAGTTTGGGATTGAAATGAAAAGGACTTCTGATATTGAAAAATAAAATTAAATAATCAAAAATAAACTGCAAGAACACTATAAACAAAAACTCATTAGAATTATAAAAAAGGATTTTTGGTTGATGGATATACTAAAAATTGTTAGAAATTTAAACTTGCCTGATTGGTTTATTATTGGTGGGGCAATAAGAAATACAGTATGGGATCTTCTGCACAATTACAAAAAAAGAACACCAATTAATGATATTGACATCATCTTCTTTGGCCCTCTTGATTTAACTGATAAGAAAGAAAAAGAGGCTGAGAGCATTTTAAAAGAATTAAGGCCTAATTTAAATTGGGAAGTTGTAAACCAAGCCAGAATACACTTGCTGTATAAAGGATTTCCGCAATTAAAATCTTCTTCTGATTCAATAAGATATGGAAGTGAAAAAGCAAATTGTATCGGCGTTAGATTGGAAAAAGACAGCTCATTAACAATTTGTGCTCCTTATGGTTTTTCAGATTTAATGAATTTGATAGTTAGACCAATACCACCAACCCCTGCATATAAAATGATTCTTGAGCTTTATAAAAAAAGACAGGAAAATAAGAGATGGTTAGAATATTGGCCAAAATTAAAAATCAAACAAATTTAATTAAGAAGTGGAGAAGTGAGGTTTTTTAAATTCCCTTTCTTTAATTAATTCATGGTAATAGAGGTGAGCTTAGCTTTTGCATTCGCGGCGATGTTATGCTAGGGTTTTGGAGATTTTTTTATACAAAAATGCTGCAGAAAAATAGGAGATATAGAAAGCCTTGCTTATATTGGGATAATTGGGGTAATATTTATTTCCCCATTTATAATTAAAGATTTCAACTTGATTTTTTCAACCTCAAACTTTCTTCTTCTATCAATTTTAGGAATCATAACATTTATAATGGCATTGTTTAATTTTGAAGCTTTAAGGCAAGGAAAGCTTTCAATAGTGGAGGTTATAATTGAACTTGAATTACCAACGACAATTATTTTAGGTTTTATTTTCTTCAGAGAAACTTTGTCTTCTATTCAACTTTTAATTATTTCGTTTGTCTTTATAGGAATTGTTTTAGTTGCAACAAAATCCTTCACTCATTGGAAAACAAAAACTGGAAAAAGAGGTTTTATTAGCATTTTTTGCAGCAATTGGAATGGGTATTATTAATTTCTTAACAGCTTCTTCATCAAGACAAATCTCCCCTTTAATGGCTATCTGGGTTCCATGGCTAATTTTCTCAGTTATGTGTCTAGTTTATATCTGGAAGAGAGAAGGTTTCTCGAGATTTATAAAAAATGGATTAAAATATAGAAAAATAGTCATAGCAATGGGAATATTTGATACTCCTGCCTGGATTTTTTATGCATTTGCAGTTCTAAAAAATGAAATTTTAATAATAACAGCAATAACAGAAAGCTATCCCGCAATAGCAATGTTTTTAGGATTTTGGTTTAATAAAGAAAAAATCAACTGGCATCAATGGCTTGGAGCAGGCCTTGCTCTCGGAGCAAGTTTTGCTTTGGCGTTTTTGACTTGATTACTTCGCAATTTTCCATAAAAAATTAAAATAAGCTTTAAAACTCTCTGCGATTAATTTGTTTTTAATCATAAAAACAAAAGGTTTTTCTTCCCAAAGAAAAATATAAACATAATCTTGAAAAATGTCAATTGCTGCAGGACTAATATATCCTTTTGGCATATATTTAACTTCTGTAAGCCTTTCTTTTTCTCTGTCTTTTCCTAAAGTTTCTTTTGAAATTCTATTCATTATAATCTTTAATTTTTGTTTTTTTGCAGAACTTTTTAAATTCATATTTGAAAGAAATAATCTTAAAGATTCTGTTTTTTCTTGCTGTTCTGAAAACCCTAAAATATAAATTGTTTCTCCTTTAGGGCAGTCTTCTATTATTTTTTGAAAAGCAGTCTTAAATCCAGAATAGCTTTCATAAACTGCTGTTTTTGTGTCTGATGTTTTTTGGTTTTGAATCTCCTCAAGATTAGGGATAATTTCTTTAATTTTATTTTTTCTTTCCTCTTCTAACTCTAAAAATTTGTTGGGTGATACAGCAGAAAAATGCTTTCCATCTCTTTGAACATTATATATAACAAGCCCCTTATCAATCAAAGAATTAAGTGATTCATAAACTCTTGAATTAGCAATTCCTGTTTCACTAATTATCAAGCCGGTTGTGGTCTCGCCTATCTTTAATAAAAATAAGTAAATTTTAACTTCATTTCCAGATAATCCTAGTTCTTCTAATACCCTTTCAGTTTCCATAAAAATACCTGTTTTCAATCTTTAAATATCTTTCTCCTGAACAGGAGAATGAACACATAAAACAGGACAGGTTATTACCTAAGCATAGTAAATAAGAAGGAAGATAAAAATGAAAACGAAAATACCTAAAATAACAATGAATCAAATGCATTTCATGAAGTCAATAAAACAAAAGGAGATAGTTGAAGCCAATGATGTTATGGTTGAGATTCAACCTTATATGTTTCCTCCAAAATCTCCTTTTTCATATAGTACGCGCGTGCTCCTTGATAATATAGATGTTGCAGGAAAAAGAATATTGGAGATAGGAATCGGATGTGGAATAATTTCAATAGTTGCCGCAAAACAAGGCGCATTTGTTGATGGAGTTGATATTTTACCAGAATGTGTGAAATTTTCAATAGATAATGCAGTAAGAAATAAGGTATTTGATAGAATTAGGATTTTATTATAGCAACATGTTCTCAAGAGTAGAAGGAAAATATGATTGTATAATATGCAATCTTCCAATTTTAAACGGCGATTTACCAAGTAATGATTCAAGATGGTACAGTTTATTTGATCCAGATTTTAATTTTCATAAATGCCTTTTTTTAAATGGGAAAAAATATGCAAGCCATATTTTAATTGCTCACGCAGATTTAGATAGAAATTGTTCTTTTGGCAAATTAGAGTCTTTAGCAGAAGAATATGGATGGAATGTAGAGAGTTATGCTGAAACAAAATATGCAAATCATTTATGGAGAGCTTATCAATTTAAATTAAAGGAGGTTAAAGATGTCACAATATAATATTCAATCTTGTCCTGTTTATAGGAAATGTGACAAAAAAGCATGCAAAAATCAAGCCCATTGGGAAATGACTTTGGATGTTGGAGAGCATAATGGAGTTAAAGAGATTTACAGGCTTTGCTCATGTGAGCCTCATTTTTCAGAGGTTGTATCGGAATTGAAAAGTTTAGAAGGTAAACTTAAATGAATGATTGGCTCCCTTCCCACCCTTTTTCTTCAATATCTCCTAAACCATACATAAGCTTATAAATTCACTTTAATCTTTTCCAAAATGGAAAAAATAGAAACAAGCGAGGGCAATGTTCAAATGGCACTAAGGAGAAGCAATTTAATTTTTTATGTGATGAAACAGGTTGCAGAAGTTGTGCATCGGAGAAAATATCAAATAACTCATGAAGGAACAGAAAATATTCCAAGAAAAGGGCCTGTTTTAATTATTCCTAAGCATCAATATGAATCTGATATTGTATTTGAAGGCCTTGTTTTATATGATTGTGTTGGAAGAATGGGTAATTGGGTGATGAGAGCAGGCCTATCAGGTTCAAAAAAGTTTAGAGAAAAATTAGGTGGAATTGAATTTGTAAGACCTACTAGAGAAGAGGCATACAGAGCAAGACAAGAAACAGAACATGTAGCAGATAAAAGAGAGAGAAGAGAAGCAATACATACATATTTAGAAGGAACTGTTAGAGAAGCCAATAAAGAGCCAACAGAATATGTAGAATGGCTTTTGCAAAAAGGTGAACCTATTATTTTACATGTAGAAGGCACGAGAAGTCCTGGAAAAGTTACCCATCCTGTAATGGGGCTAGTTAATCATATAAAAGATTATGAAACTCAATCAGGCATAGAAATTCCTTTAGTAATTATGGGAATAAACTATACCCAGGGGCTTAAGAGAACAAGAGTGCATTTTAATGTTGGAGAACAAAGAAGTTTCCAAGAAGATAATTTAGCAGACACCATCTATACAGAATTAAAAAGGCTGTCAAATCTGCCTGGAGTAGATGAAGTATAATCACTTCCACCCTTTTTTTAAGCAAATCTCCCCAATAACACTATAGAAATAATGGCTAAAATTATTTATCAGTTGATAGTTGAATAAGCTTTAATCCAATTTAAAGATAAATTTTGATTTAACCATTGCTTTTTTGTTTCTTCAATCTCTATAGAAGAACACTCTTTTATCTTTGGGCAAAAAGTATCTAATTTAAAAGTTATTTTATCGTCAAAATGAATTAAAAAAGGATAAGCTTTGCATTCAAAAGGCCTGTTTTTATAAATTTTGCAAATCTTTTTGTTAGCATCATGAAAAATACAATTGCCAAATTTATCTTTTTTAAGGCTAGTTAATTCACCATTTTTAGTTTTTAATTTAGTAGAAAAATCTTTGAATTTCTTTTTTTCTTTAGGAGTTAAGATAACATATAACTCTCTCTCTCGAAGTGCAACATCTTCCGTCACAACTTTTGCAATTAAAGTCCATTTTATCTCTCTTTCCACCCTTTTCCTTTTTTCATCAGTTCAGAAAGTTGAGGCCATTTTTCTTCTAATGTAGGCTTTTCAGCTTGATAAATAATTCCAATAGGAATTTTTCCAGTTTTGCTGTTATAATTCCATTCATCTGCAAGCTCCTGCGCTTTTTTCATGTCATTTTTATTATCTTCTGCAACATAAATCAACTTCCCAATTTCTTTTGTATCTGTATTAAACTGCAGGCAGGGCTGAATTATCTCAACAAATGAAAATCCTTTGTGTTTTATTGCAGCTTCAAGAATTCTTGTTGTGTGCTCAAGATTTAATGCATAAGTTCTTGCAACAAAACTTGTTCCGCTTGCAAGCGCAAGTTTAATAGGATTTAAAGGAATATTAAATTCCCCAAAAGGCTCTACCTTGCTTTTGTATCCCTGCTGTGTTGTTGGAGTTGGCTGTCCTGTTGTCAAGGCAAATGCCTGGTTATCATGAACAACTAAAGTAAAATCAGAATTAAATCTTCCTGCATGAATAAAATGCTCCATTCCTTCTGCATAAGTGTCTCCATCTCCTGCAAATCCAATTACTTTTAAGTTTGGATTTCCTAATTTTAATCCAAGAGCAATTGGAACAGCTCTTCCATGCAAGCCATAAAATCCACAAGTATTTAGATAATCAAAAATTTTAGCATGGCATCCTATTCCTGTCACAATTGCAATTTCCTCTTGTTTAGTAAACTTCTCATCAATAAGTTTAGAAAATGCCCTTTTCACACTTTCAAGTATCATAAAATTTGGACATCCTGGACACCAGGTTATTTCAAAAGGTGTTGAAAATTTATCTTTTGTGCTCATTTTTTCTCCTTTTTCTCTTCCTTTGTTTGAATTTTTTTGGCTCTAAAATATCCTATATAAATTACTAATAATGAGAACGCAATACAAATTAGAGAACCAATTAATTTTCCTTCATCAAAATACTTTGTCTCGTCTGGAACACATATCTTTTCATAGGTTATTATTTTGCTTCCTGGGATAGTTTTTGTATCTTCAACTTGTTCAATCTCGCAGGTTAGAGGATTAAAAGCACTATAAAGCAAAAAAATAGAAACAATTAAAAGTAAAGGACAGGTTATCTTAAACCAAACAATAACGAGGAATTTTCCATAAGAAACATCTATTTTTCCTGAACTTTCTTTTTTTGATAATTTATTCGGCTCGATATTTTCTGAATCCGATTCTTTCATCTCTGGGAATAATTTGCCTGTATACCCACAATTTTCACATATATAATTAGGAGGAACACCAAAGCCCACTAAAGGGTTTGATGAGTCTATAAATACTTTTATCGAATTGCATTTTGGGCAAATCATTACTGATTGACCTTCATTCTTGCTCTTTTTTATTTTTTTACCTTTCATTTTCCCTCCTCATTCCAATCAATCCTTGTGTTGTCTCTTTTAGCATGCTCTATTGTAAACTTTCCATCTGGATATCTTTTCTTTAATTTTTCTATATTTTCATTTAATACATCATCCATATCCCAATTAAAAAAATTGCATATCATTGCAGCATACCATAATGTATCTCCTATATTCTCTCTTATTCCTGCTTTTTGGTCATTATCATGCGCATATGTTTTTTTAATGCATCCTGCAATATCTCCCGCCTCTCCAGTTAGTCCCAACCCCCAAATAAAAATTTCTTTTTCAGGAGTTTCAAATTTTTTTGCAGTTTTTGCGCATAATTCTTGATATTCTTTTAGGTTCATCTTAAACAAACTTTAACACCTCATTTAATTTTTTCTTTTCTCTTATTAATGGCTTGTATCCTTTTTTTGGATATCCTATAATTACTCCGGTAACAAGCTCTTTATTTTTTATTTTTAATAACTTGTTGATATTTTTTTCTGCATCCTTTAGACTTTTAACTGAACCTAACCAACAGGTTCCCAATTCTTCATTTATTGCAGAAAGCATCAAATTTTCAATTGCTGCCGCAACACTCAATAATTTGCTGTCTCTATATGTTTTCTTTTTTTCTATATCTATGTGAACTAAAATTAAACATGGGGCGTTTCCAAAATCTGAATAGAAGTTATTGATTGTTCTTTTTAGTTTTTCATTTAATTTGCCATATTCTTCAGCTTCTTTTTTTAGAGAGCTACACAGAATTTTAGACATTTTGTTTAATATTTTTTTGTTTTGAATTATTGTAAAATTCCAGGGTTGCCAGTTTGCTCCTGAAGGGGCTTTTGTAGCTGAAATTATTAGCTCTTTTAGGATTTTCTCTGGAATTTGTTTTTTTTCATACTCTCTTATACTATGCCTCTTATTTATTACTTCTTGGAAATTCATTTTCTCATTATCTCCTTTTTTAATTTATCGCTTGTGAAAGGCCTGCCGTCATATTTCAAAATGCGGTTTTTAATGCTTATTCCGCATTTTTCTCGAATAAGCCTTCCTAACTGCCCTGTAACATTCTGCTCAATTAAAATAACTTTTTTTGCTTTTTTTATCTCGTTTTCTATTTCATTTGATAATGGCTTTAAATATAAAACTTGAAGAAATTTATAGTTGCCTTTTCCTGTTTTTATTCCACTATCTATCGAATCAATAGCATCTAAAATTGCACATTTTGTGCTTCCCCATCCAATAATTAAATTCTTAGCATTTTCATTTCCAAAAATTTTAATCATTTCGAATTTTTTATTTTTAATTTCTTTTTTTATTTCTTCATATTTTTTAATTCTATTATCAGCATTTATTTTAGTAATTTCAGCACTTTCAGTTGTGTTTCCTTTTTCATCATGCTCATAACTATTTGCCTTTACAATTCCTTCTCCAGGAACTTTCCTTTTTACTTCTGCTTTTAATGGTTTGTGCGGTGAATTATCAAAAGAAAACTCACCTTCTGCTAAATGTTTGTCAGAAAGCAGAATTGTTAAACATCCATATTTCTCACTTAAATAAAATGCTTCATTTGTTTTTTCAATTGTTTCTATTGGGTCTCCAGGAGCAACAACAACTCTTGGAAACTCTCCATGTCCTGCACGGAGCGCAACATCTAAATCAGATTGCGAAGTGTGAGTTGGCAAGCCAGTAGACGGCCCAGGACGTGAAGCAAGGTAAACCACCAAAGGAATTTCTGTCTGCCCTTGCAAGCTTAATGCTTCTGTCATCAAGTCAAATCCTCCTCCAGAAGTGCCAATCATGACTTTTGCCCCCGCAAAACTTGCTCCTAAACCTGCATTTACAACAGCTATTTCATTTTCAGGCTGAAAAACCATAAACCCATTTTTTTCCTGTAAATAAGCTAGTTCATGCAAAACAGGTGTTGCAGGAGTCATTGGGTAACTTAAATATAAATTAATTCCAGAATCAATTGCTCCTTGTGCTATGCCTTGACTTCCAGTCATAATTGCAATACTCTTATTTAATCTCTTTAGATTAAACTTATTGTCTTGGCTCTTATATCCTTTTTCAGCAGCATCATTTGCTTCTTTGTTATGAAACTGCTTGTCAACTTCTTCTATAAGCAAATTTTTGTCTATTCCTAAGACTTTAATAAGCGCGCCAGCAAGCGCGATATTTAAATTTCTCCCCAAGGCCTCAAATCCGCGAAAACCTTCGGTTTTCGGGGCCCCAAAATTCCTTGAATTTTTAGGGCCTTTAAAACCAATAACAAATCCTCCTTTTTTTAGCTCATTTTTATGCACTTTAATTGTATTTTCATCCATAGCAACAATTCCATCTATTTTGCTTTCATGACTTCCAACTCTCTCATCTGAGATAGAAAGTACATTAAAATTATGCCCCCCCCTAATAAGTGAGGGATAATCTCTATAATTAAAAGTAAAATAACCCCATTTAACTAAAACAGAAGATACAATTCCAGATACCGAATTAATTCCCTGCCCTGCTTTTCCTCCAATAAGAATATTCAGTCTCATTTTATGTTTTGCCTCATTTTAATACAAGACTATAAAAATAAGGATATTTAAATATTATTAAGCAGAACTCTCAACAACTTTCTTTATCTTCTCAACAGCCTGCGGGTTTAACAAAGTCATTAACCCAGCAGGCTCTTCATTCTTCAGAATACTTTTCAAAATCCTTCTCATTATTTTGCCGCTTCTTGTTTTTGGCAAATCTTCAATAAAATATATTTTAGCAGGCCTTGCAGTTGGCCCAATTTTCTTATCAACATGCTTTTTTAATTCTTTTTCTAATTCTTTTGATGAAGTTACATTTTTTTCCAAGACAACAAATGCAACAGGCACTTGCCCTTTTATTTGGTCTGGAATAGGCACAACACCAGACTCATTGACTTTGTCGCTGTCATTTAAAGCATTTTCTAATTCAGCTGTAGCAAGTCTATGCCCTGCAACTTTCATAACATCATCTGTTCTTCCAGTAAGCCTAATAAGCTCATCTTTGGTTATATAAGCTCCGTCGCTTGTGTCATAATATTTCTTTTTAAATTTTTTCCAATAATTCCAATAAGTTTCTACATATTTTTTATGATTTTTATAAACACCATGAAGCATTCCAGGTGCAAAAGGGCTTAGCTGAACTAAAAATCCTGTTTCTCCTTTTTTAATTTCTTTTCCTTGCTCATCTACAACAATATGTTTTGTTCCAGGAAAACTTTTTCCAGCTATTGTTGGAACAAATGGGCCAATTCCAGGCAAGGAATTGATTAAAGTTCCGCCTGTTTCTGTCTGCCACCAAGTATCTATTACAGGACATCTTGCCCCACCAATTTTATTAAAATACCACATCCATGCCTCTTCATCAATGCACTCTCCAACTGTCCCTAAAATTTTCAAGCTGTCAAGATTATATTTTTTTATCCACTCATCTCCCGCTTTAATGAACATTCTAATTGCAGTTGGAGCTGTGTAAAAAACACCAACTTTATTGTCCTGAATAATTTTCCACCATCTTCCAAAATCAGGAAAATCCGGGCTTCCTTCATAAATTAAACTTGTGCATCCATTAAGCAAGGGCCCGTAAATAGCATATGTATGCCCTGTAATCCATCCAACATCTGCTGTACACCACATTATATCATCATCATGCAAATTAAAGTTATATTTGCAAGTCCAGTATGCCTGAACAGCATATCCTCCTGTATCATGAACAATTCCTTTTGGCTTTCCCGTTGTTCCTGAGGTGTAAAGTATAAACATCATCTCCTCTGAATTAACAATTTCTGGCTTGCAATAATTTTCTACCTTTTTTATTTCTTCTTCAAAGTCTAAAAGTTCTTTATCTAATTTTTCTCCTAATCTTCTGGCAACAATAATTTTTTTGATTGTTGTGGCTTTAGCGGCTTCTTTTGCTTTTTCTAAAAGCGCTTCTTTTTCACCTCTTCTATAATAACCGTCTGCTGTAACTAGTATTTTGCATTTTGCATCTTCAATCCTTGCTTTTAACGCATCTGCTGAAAACGCACTGAAAACTACTGAATGAGTTGCTCCTATTCTTGTGCAAGCAAGCATAGCAACTGCAACTTCAGGAATCATCGGCAGATAAATTGCAACATTATCCCCTTTTTTTACACCATATTTTTTCAAAACATTTGCAAATCTATTAACTTTTTCATAAAGCTCTTTGTAAGTAATTCTTATAGTTTTTTCATTTGTTAATTCAGGAACCCAAATTAGAGCAATATTATTAGATTTCTCTTTTAAATGTCTATCAAGGCAATTTACAGAAAAATTTAGCTTTCCTCCTTTAAACCATTTGAAATAAGGAAGCTTTTCTTCATAAGCTTTTTTCCACGCCTTTTCCCACACAATCCCTTCTTTTGCTAATTTTTCCCAAAACTTTACAGGATTTTTTTCAGCTTCTTTGTAAATTTTCTCGTCACTAATCCAAGCAATTTTTTTCATCTCTTTGTTCGGAAGAAATTCTTTACCCTTTTTTGTAATGTAGTTTGTCATTTTAAAACTATGTGCGCCGGCTGTGGGACTTCCGTAAGGAAATTCGAACCCACAAAGTCGTCAGACTTCCAGTTCATCAAACTGGTGTGTTTGCCAATTCCACCAAGCCGGCTTTGCACATCGAAAGATTTAAATAATCCCCCAACATTATTAATGCATAAGTTCGTCAGACTTTTGTGTTTGCTGGTTCCATCGAACCTGCTTTTTTCTTTATTTTTTATTATCTGGTTTGTCATTTTTGTTTTTTCTTTTTTGGTTTGAGTTTATTATGGATAAATATGATTACACATGACAAAAGGTAAAGATATAGCAGAAGGGTACCCGAAATTAGGATATAACCCAAAACAAAAGAAACATTCTCAAAGTGTTTGGCTATAAAACTCCCAAGCATCAGTGGGGGATAAATAATTAAGAGAAGCACAAAAAAGAGTATGTGCCCCAATACTCCCATGGTATCTCCTTCCATCCCTCCATTGAGATAGAGAGTGATAAAAAATAAAACAATAGAAAAAAAGATTATGATAAAAATCATAAAAATCTTCCATTTTGTAGGCTTGAAAAATTCTTTCCAACTACTTTTTTCGCCCACTCTTTTATTCATTTTAGATTTTTCAATTAAGCTCCAGATTAAATAAAATATTGCAAAAACTATCACTAAACTTAAAATTCCTTTTACACTTAAAAGAGAAGTTATAGATATCTTAAGCCATTCAAATAATGATCGCCCTATAGGATCTGATGATAATTCACGAAGCCAATAATATAATACACTCAAAACTAAAGATGGAATGATACTTAAAGCAAGTTTCTTTTTATTAGGCTTAAAAAATTCTTTCCAGTTCATTTTACTTAATAAAGTATCTCCTGTCGCTTATTCCCTTGTCCCAAAGCATTTTTGTGTAGCCTGTATTGTCAATATGCTCTTGTTTTATGCCGAGCTCTTTTAAAACCTGCCTGATTACCTTTCTTGCTTTTTCCATATCTCTTGGCTGGCACAAATACTCAATTTCCATAAAATAACCCAAATGCTTGACTTTATTTATTTCGATGCCGACATTTTTATTTTTTTTGTATTGGTAAGTTTCATTGTCTTTTATTTTCTTTACCCACTCCCTGAATCCTAAATCTTTGAACAAAGCAAGCAAATCCACAACTTCTTCTTTTCCTTTCAGCTTAAACTCAAATTCCTGCTTGACAACAATATCATTTGTCCAGTATTTTCTCAGCCATTTTTTAAAATTAACTTCAAACTCGTCTTTTGTCGCCCTTATCCTGAATGCTTTTTTCGGATATTTTTTCTTCCTGAATCTTCTTATTGCAAAATAATCATCTTGTTTTCTGCCTTTTTTTACAAATCTCGCAATTTTCAGAATTTTCTTTCTAAGTTCGGGAACTTCTTTAGAATCTAACTTCGCTTTTGTCTCAACTTCAAGCCATACCATTTTTTCCTCTTTTTATTTTTCCTTGTTTTATATTATAAAAATATTTGCATAAATAAGTATTTAAATTTTTACTTCTTTTGGTTTTATCATCTTGCGCTCGTATTCTTAATAGCATTCCCGGTTATTGCTTTTCCAGTTTTTATTGTTAAAATGCTTTTGAGCCAGTTCCAGAGCTTTGTGAAAGGTGAGAGAGAAGAAGCTTGGCTTTCACTTCCAACAATAATTCCAACACAAGGCAAAGCTCCAACAGCAACTCCGGGCATTCCATTTACACTTCCATCACACATAGGGCTTGACATTAAAGGCCTTACATCTCCATGAGGATAATCAACAAAAAAAGACAAAATTTGAGACTCATTATAGTTTGTAATTTTTAAATTATTTTCACTTGTTATATTCCTTGTGGTATTTGTTACAGGCATACTATCTGCAATATTGTTTTTAACTACAGCATCTATGGCATAAGAACTCATTTGTATATCAGGCCATCCACCAATAAGATAAGACCTCATAATTGTATTATTAAATACATAAATGTTGTGAGTACCAGCATTAAGTCCTATTCCCCATGCAGAATTTTTAACCAGTATAACATTATTTTCAATTCTCCCACTAATATTCCCTTCAAGGAATATTCCCTGCAAACCTCCAACAGTGCTATCATTTCTGTTTGGATCTGTACGTGCATTTATATAATTTTTACGAACAGTAATATTTCTAGTACTATCCCCCCAACCCTGAATACCATCATTATGAAACCCATCATATGGTTCATGTTTATTTATAATAATATTATCCTGAAGAATGCTGTTTTGAGAAACATGCATACCATCTCCTGAAAAACCATCAATTGTATTATTTTCAATAAGAATAGAACCACAATTTATTCCTGACCTAACATTTCTTATAATATTGTTGCGGGCAACACACCCGCTTGTATAACCCAAAACAATGCCTGACCAAGCTAAATCTGTCCAATCATCAGTATCCCAATCAGAAGCATTATTAACAGTATACATATTGCTGTTCTCAACTTTAATAAAACGATTAAAATAACCCGAGAACATAGAAGATTGATTTTCTGGATTTACTCTAGATGGCACCGCAAGCTCAGGACTCATTCTTAATCCTTTAAAATACCAATAATCAGTATATTTAAGAACAATCTGAGTTAGATTTGCAACAACCCCCTCAGCTGATTCAACAGTTATATAATCAGTGTTCGCTTTTTTCCAAATGCTTAATTGACCATGATAACCATTTTTTAATTTAATAGTATCACCGCTTTTAATTTTTATTTCATTAAAATAACCAGCTTCTCCAACAGATTGCAATGTTCCCCAAGGATTCCCAGCAGAGCCATCACCAGTAGTTGTGTTCCCACTAACAGGATCGCTATAATAAGTTTTTGCTTGTCTTATTGTTATATTAACTATTTTTGTGTCAGAAAGTTTAGTAGGAGTTAAATCAGTTACACTAAAAACAATATTTGTATAATTTCCTATACTTGCACTTGAAACAGTCCATTTTAATCCTCCTGTTTCAGAATTAAGAGTTGCTCCAGAAGGCAAGTTTATGGAAGAATAAATTAATGAATCTCCGTCAACCTCTGTTATAAGAAGTTTATATGATTTTTCTGTAGGTGTTTCATTTACACCAAAAACAATGCTTGTTATAGATTTATAACTCTCCGTCATTAAAATAGGAGCATCATCAACAGGAACTATTGCGATGTTTATTCTAATTATTTCATAATTAGTTCCATCTGAAACATTATAAACAAAATAATCATTTCCATTATAATTTGCATCTGGGGTGTAGGTTATATTAACAAAATTAACATTATTTTGTGATGTTTTGTTCTGAGTCGTTCCGTATTCAGGAGAATTCATTCTTACCCAATTTCCTGTTATAGAAGAATTTAGAGTTATGTTAATAGAATTGTCTTCATCAGTATAATATTCTAAAGTTGTAATAGGAATTTCTTCACATTTTCCTGAACTTGGATTCCATTCACAATTTTCAATATCACAAGGATCAGCAGTGCAATTCTCAGAATCAGTATAATTATTGCATTCTTTAATTTCTGTGCAATCAAAAAGACATCTTGCATCATTTAAATAAACAGTATAATTCTCGCAGGAATTGTCCTCACAAATACAATTTACACAATTGTTCTCAACATTATTATAATCATGATAATCATCCCCCTGACAGCCGTCTAAGCTGTTACATTCTGTAATTGAACAATCACTTTTATCTATACAACTTGCTCCACAAGTAAAATTGCAGGTATGAGTTAAAGCTTGAGTGGGAATTGTGCATGTTTCTGCAGTTAAATTGCAAACAGAAATATTTTCAGGAGCATAATCAAATGTTAAAAAATTATTGTCAGGGGTGTTGTTGCAAATTGCTATTTCAGAAAAACTCAAAGAAGAACAATTATTATTATGAGTGCATGAAAGAATTTCCTCGCATTGCGCAGATGAATTACAATAATATCCTTTATCACAGCTTTCGCAATTTACATCTTCATTGCAATTATTTTTTTTAATTCCACAACCCCATATTCCGCAAGTAGTTTCTTTTGATTCTGGGGCGCAACCAGTATTACCTGTTCCTCCTGAACTCCCACTGCTGCTACCCCCTCTGTTCAGTGTTGTAGTTGTTGTTCCTGTATCTAACACAGGACTATCAACAGACTCTCCTGTTTCTGTTAGATATTCAAAACTAACATCAATATCTTTTATGTTTTCAAAATTTTCTAGACCAATCTCATCAGAATTTATTTCATAATTATAACTACCAACAAACTGTCTTCCAAAAAGCCAATCCCAAAAACTTCTTTTAAATGGAACTTCTATTTCTTTAATTCCTTCTGTTGTTTCATAAACATGCTCATTTCCATCTGAATCATAAAATAAAAATTTAATTTTTGTAATATTCTTATCCAAGCTTCCACCTGAAAGTTTAACATAAACTAAACTTCCATCAGAGCTTAACCTTGCCTCTTCAATATCTCCACCAATGCCAAGTGTTTTTTCAGGAGATTGAAAATAAAAAGAAACTCCAAGAAAAATTAAAATTACTAACAAAACTAAAGCAATAACTATTATGATTATTCTTTTTCTTGAATGTTTTTCAGCTAAATCTTGTAAAATATCCTCTTTTTCCATTTTTTCCTATGAATTTCTTTCTTTTCCACTTCATTAGTTTTTATCTGAAATTACTGAAATATATAATGTTTACATTTCTTCTTATCCTTTGTTTCGATAACTTCCATCTTACGCAAATCTGACGCATATCTGACGCAATTTATACTTTCACATATCTAATTGATTTTCCAATTCCCTCCCTTTTTATTAATTTTGACTGAATTAGATAATTGAGATCTCTATTTGCAGTGTCTCTTGTAACATTAAATTTTTTTTGTATATTCATACTTTGAATAAACCCCTGAGACTTTATTGTATCAAAGATATACTTTTGTCTCTCATTCAAAACTAATATTTCTTCCTTTTCTTCAAATTTTTCTTTTGTAGAGAATAAAGTAACAGTTATGCTGTATTCGTCACTGCTTATCACTGGCATTTTTGGCTTTAAAGGGTGTTCATTATGCTCTTCTACTATCTTATCCCACCCCTCTCCAACTTCTTCTATATATCTAATTTTACTCAAAACTTTGGCTATGATAGGATTTCTTGAAAATTGTTTTTTTGTTATATTCTTAGGATTTATACCTTTTGGAAGGCCCCCTGGATTATAATATTCAATTCTATCATCAAACATCTTAATTATAATTTTACTTCTTTGCTCAGCATAATCTCTATGAGCGACAGCATTTACAATCAATTCTCTAATAGAAAAAAGAGGATATTCTGAAATATCTTCTCTTTCTATTTTACCAGGATGTAATCTAGACATCATCGCTATATGTTCATCTGTATACTTATTACAATTATTAATCTGTTGAAATAAATTTCCAGTAAATTCTTTGTAGTCAAGTCTTTCTGCTCCCACTTCTTTTCCTTTATATCTCACTAAAGATATAAAAGTATTCATAAAAAACCTTTGTGGATTTTTTCCAAATAATAAAATTCCTGCATTGGTTGGTTTGTTTTCGTTTATACAACTTAAAGCTTCTAATAATTCCTTAGAGTTACCCACCACTTTAGTTTTAGTTATCAATTCGTATTTTGGTATGAAGAACTGATTTATAAAATCAAAATCAATATCATCCAAACCAGCATCTTTACAAATCTGCTCATCCCAATAACTTTTCGCACTTTCTTTTGCTAATTTTCTAATCTCAGAGGCAGAGAGTTTATGATTAGAGTTTCCTACTCTTGCATATGCTTTTCCTTTAAAGAAAACAGGTTTCTCATCTGCTTCATTAACTTCTATAACAATAATATTTTTGCCATTAATATTTTCAACCTTAATGTCTGGATAAATTGGAGCATCTGTATTTTGTTTAATAAAGTTGGCAAGTTCTTCAATTGTTCTCTTGCCTATTTGCACACCTTTAATTTCTCCTGAATTAGAAATACCGATTAAAATTTTCCCATTACAAGAATTAGAAAAAGCAGAAACACTTTCTCCAATTTCATCTTTAACACTTAAAGATTCTTTAAACTCTAAGGCTCTTGATTCTCCTTTTTTGATTAGCTTTTCAATCTCTTTTTCTTCCATTTAAATACAAGAAGAAATTTGTATTTAAAACTTGTGTCAGCTCAAAATACTCTTACATCCATCTCAACTCATTTAAAATCATCTTTTCTTCTTTTTGATTTTTAGTTTTATCTTCTTATTTTTCTTAATTTTCACAATCATAACCGTAATAATTAATATTATCACAACAAAAATAGATAAAACAATATATGAAGATTTATAATTTCCATTGCCAGTTTCATTCACAGCATTTCCAATAACATTTCCATTTATAGTTTTTCCAGCCAAGATTGCATTTCCTGTTTTTGTTGTTAAAAGAGATTTAATAAAATTTAAGAGTTGGGTGAAAGGGGAGAGAGATGGCAAACCAGAACATTTTCCACTAGCTTCATCACAATCTCCTAATCCTAAATCTGCACATTGTTGGTCATTTGTGCAGACACACGGCAATGCTCCAATATATTGCCCTGCAGAAAGATTGGAATTTCCACCTGGACACGCTATACTATTCCATTTTGGTGTGAAATCATTATTAGAAGCGTTAACAAATATGTCATAAAAGCTATTATAATCCCCTGCAAAATTTTTAGAATGACTTCCTAATGGATTTTTCCATCCGCCCCACGGAAGGACATACCCGAATATGTTGTAATCTTCATATTCAACTCCCCCTGAAGAGTTAACCTCTAATACCCTGATAATATTATATGAAAAGTTCCTCCAATAAGTTGTTGCTCTGTTACATCCAAGTCCACCATCATGGGTTTTAGCTTTTCCCTCAATTAAATTATTTCTAAAGATTATTCCATTAATATTACAAACTGTGGCAGTATCTGCTCCGCCATTACCTACATGTGTAGCATTAAACACCATGTTGTTTTCAATTACATAATTAGTTGCTCCGAGAGGATTAATCCACCACCCATGAGTAAACCCATTATAACATAGATTATTCCTAATCGTGATATTGTGAGAAGGCACATAATTTGCCTGCAAACAATCTGAATGTGCACAGTCTGTACCAGAATCACTGTCTAAACACCTTTCAACATTAAAAGGCATTAAATCATAAATTTTATTATTACTTATTGTGCAGTTAGTGCAATAACCAATTACTATTCCGTCTTCAGGTATATTATGGATAGTGTTATTTTCAACAATCCAATTCTGTCCATTCATATAAATACTTTTTCTGTAACCTTGAATATCACAATTTTTAATTGTTATATTTTGATTGTTGCTTTCATCATACGAATAGATGCCTTTTTCTGTTGATGTAGTTGAATTAAATGCCCCTTTCAAAGAACAACCATCAAAAAGAATATTGTCTGAGTCTGATATAATAACTGCTCTGTCTTGCGGAACATGGTATTCTAATTTATCATTAAAAATGCTAACTTTCTCAAATATTAAATAATTAATCTTTTCTATTTCAATAAGATTTACTCTGTAATCCTCTTTATTAATTTTCAAATTTTCAAATTTTAGATATCCATCTCTTTTAAGAGAATTTGAAATCTTTATAGAACTTAAATTAACATCCCCGTTCGCCTTCCAAATAGCCCAGGAAGTTCTACTAATACTACTACTAAAAACAACATCCCCATAATTTCCACTTTCTAGCAAAAAAGTAATTAATTCATCACTATTAATATTTGCATAACTTTTAGCTTCACTTAAATTCATTTCATTCCCTAAACTTCCATCATGGCTTCCTGCTCCTGTTACAGAAACATAAAAAGTATTTTGTTGAGGAGTTTCAACACACTTCTCATTTTCACAAACATAATTTGAACCAAAAACTTCTTCGCATTGAGAGTTATTTGTGCAAACGCAAGGCAATGCACCGACTGCAACTCCAACAGGATTTATAGAGCCGTTGCAAGCTGGTCAATCCATTCTTG